>Ga0209830_10000242_pt1 | contig 61605 bp, 36 predicted proteins | sample ArcticOcean_MG_C_12_FD_187439 | JGI IMG/M metagenome (GOLD analysis project Ga0209830, IMG submission 187439) | Marine microbial communities from western Arctic Ocean - ArcticOcean_MG_CB8_130 (SPAdes) (version 2) | ecosystem: Environmental > Aquatic > Marine > Oceanic | place: Arctic Ocean...
TAATAAAAAGAATAGAATAATAATAATAATAATAATAAGTAATCGATGCCTTTGAACTTGGGCGATAAAATCCAGGATTTCACTTCCGACTCCTCGCAAGGGAAACTATCGTTCTATGACTACGTAGGCGATCGAGCGTGGGCGATCCTATGCTCTCATCCGAACGATTTTACGCCCGTCTGTTCGACAGAGTTAGGGACCTTGCAGAGGATGTTACATAAGTTCGAGAAGAGAAACTGTAAGGTTTTAGCTCTTTCGTGCGATTCATCTGCTGCACACAGACGATGGATCGAGGACATTAACGAGAGCGGGTATTGCGGGAAAGGGTCCTCGGGCGTTTCCTATCCAATTTTAGCGGACGAAGAACGAGCTTTAGCGGTGAAATTCGGGATGTTAGATCCGCACGAGAAGGACGAGAAAGGGATGCCGACGACGTGTAGGGCGGTGTTCGTGATCGATTGCGATAAAGTTCTCAGGGCGACGATTTTGTACCCCGCGTCGACTGGGAGGAACTTTTACGAAATATTAAGAGTAATCGATTCGTTGCAATTGACGGACGAGTATCCAGTAGCGACGCCGGCGGATTGGGAGAGAGGCGAGAAAGTCATGGTGACGCCGAGTACGCCAGATGAAGTCGCGCAAGTCGTTTTAGGAAAGTTTGATGTAATCGAAGTTCCGAGTAAGAAAAAGTACTTGCGTTTAGTGCACGATCCTTCGCATAAGACGCCGAGGGCGGCGAAGAAGACATTCTGGGAGTACGTTTTGGGCGATAACATCGGTCTCGACAAGAAGGCGAATTACGTAAGGCTCGGCGCATCATTCGTTTCCGGTTTTCTGTTCCGTTCGATCTTTTTTCAAACCACCAACAAGAAAGAGAAGAGTCGGAATAAGTAAGCAAACGTATGCAAAAGTATTTCCAACGTGATTACGCCAGGAGCACCTGTTTCTGATATGCTCGAAGGATGATTCACAACTACTGGCGTAATCACAGCAAACATCAAAAAAGAGTTTTTGTAAATGTTGTATTTATCATCCATCACCTGTATGTAATGTATATATTTAGAAATAATATTAATAAGTTTTAAGCTCCGAGCGCGTTGACGTGATGTCCCCACGCTAAACCAGTTGCTAATAAACCGAATACCAAAAATGGCTGTGCAGCGGCTTGATATTTCACATCGTTCTTAATCGGGTCTGGCAAGAAGAATTTGAATTGCGCGAAAATCTGAGGCGCGATTAAACAAAACAAAACGTTTGAATAAAAATCCTCGCCAATCGCTCGTAAATAAAACGCGACGAACAATTGCGTTGCATCGATTGTCCCGACAGTAATCCACTTCGCTTTCTCCACGCCAAAAGCGACCGGTAAACTTTGTAAACCTAACTTTCTGTCACCCTCGATTGATTTGAAATCGTTCACGATTGCAATACCTAAACCGGCGATTGAGTATAAAACGGTCAACAACATCACGTCTGGAGTTAACTTACCAAACGTGGCCATACCTGCCCACCATGGTAACGCGATATACGAACTTCCTAATGCATAGCATCCTTTCCATCCCTCGGCCTTCAATTTCAACGGCGGCGCGGAATAAATATACGACACCAAACTCCCAAACACGGTGAGTAAAAAAATCACCGGGAAATCGTGTTCGCATAACTGATCGAGCTCCCATCCGCACGCTAACCCGCCTAGTAACAAAACGGCAATTTGAATCTTCACAGCGGTCTCCGAAATCGCCCCACTCGGAATCGGTCTATACGGCTCATTAATAGCATCAATCTCGCGATCGTACCAATCGTTAATGGTTTGCGTATACCCGGTCAAAAACGGCCCGGACATGATCATGCACAAAACGGCTTTTCCGACGTTATCCAAGTTCCATTCGTAATGCCCCGAAGCCGCTGCGCCGCACATGACGCCCCATATCAATGGCACCCACGTCCCAGGTTTCGTTAATTGTACGTGTATTTTCCATTGCGGCACGTTCTCCGCGTTCGCGCCCTTAAATCCCAGAAGTTGTCTCACGTCCCCTCCTAACTTCGTTTCGCTGACGTTAGTCTCCGCAGCCTTGATGTTCATATCATTCACGTCATCGCCTAACGCCTTCACGAGTACTTTACTCTCCCGATTTCTTTTTTTCGTGTCCTTCATAAGTTCTCGTCGTCGCAGTCGCAGTCGCGCTCGATCATTCGCGTCATCGATATTCCTCGCGTTCAACGTATTTCCATCACTTCCGACGCGATTAAACGTACGTACTTCCACCACAGAAGATGTTGACCGTGCATCAGTTGCAGACGAAGATATTGTCTTGACCGAATCAATTCGCTTCAGAGAGTTCACGAACGAATTCGTTTTCGCGAACGAACCGAGCCTGTTCTGCGCACTACCGATGCTCAGCATTCGTCGCTTTGCTTTTATGTGTGTGTGCGTATGTTTATGCGTATTTGTTCTTTACGTAATCCTGCTCAATAAGAGCACTAAAGTTCTTTATATCCGATCTTTGTTCCTCTGCTGCTGCTGCTGCGGGAAATGGAAAAGTAGGGGATTTGGTACACTTTTATGTCTCTTGTACGTACTAAAAGTGAAAACGCCGCACAGAAAAACAATCGTGCGATCGAAAACGGATCCGCACGTGCGCGTGCGCAGTAGTAGTAGTAGTACTTAACTCGCGTTCTTCGTCTTCGTGCTCATCGGCGAGGACGAGCGCGCGCCGTGTAGCCTTACGTAAACATTTTTAAAAGTGAACACATCACGTTTTGATGCGCAATTTTGGGCAATTTCTGGCGCATGCGAATCGATGCCGTGGGTGCCTAGAATTTGAAATTGCCGTTCATTCCCCAGCAGCACATCAGCAAAAGTCCAGAAGAAGAAATGGATTACTATACGCACTCGTGCACGCGCAAAGCAATGGATCATGGGCGCGCGAATGAGTAAGAAAGAAAACAGAAACGAGTGAACAAGAGAGAGAGTCTCGATCGATCGATTGGTGCCTAAAATTGGCCTTCATTCATCAGCAAAAGTCGCGCGACCTGCTGCGAAGAATAACACAGGACACACACGAGAAACGGATAAATAAGAACGCTGAATTGAAAATAGAAAATGAGCGATGGACGAGTCTCGATCGAGAGAATAGACGAGCTGGCACGGAAAAGAATCGCCGCGCACTTCGCTTTAGAGACCGCGCGAGTATCAAACGCGCCAACAGAGGCCGTCGACGAAATCGTGAACCTGTTACGTTTCGAATTCTCTGAAGAAGAGGAAATATCGAGGAGGGCGCTGAGGATCATGTTCAGCGATGAGAAAGCTGAGTTCATGCAAAAATGGATCGTGCGAGCCGAGGTTTTGTTGTTCGGACATCGCTTGAGGTTAGGATTAGTGAAGATGTTGCCAGTGTTTGTGAAAGATGGGACTAAAGTAGAATTTGATGATGATGATGACGATAATAACAGTAAGAAAGGAGTATGGGTAAAGTTTGAGCGAGCGAGAGAGCTCGTGCGCGAGAGAAAGATCGAAATCATGAAAAAAGGAATGTGTTTCGTTGAAAGAAAATTCATTAAATACGTATGGTTCGTAGAGTTCGAAAAGTTCTTAGAGCGAGATATGGAAAGGGCGAGAAAGGAAAGGGCGTTCATGGACGCGAACGGTACGTTCGATGTTGGATTGAGAGATGTGAGCGAGAGGTTGAAATTATGGAGACCGGATGCGTCGGATGATCATCCAATGATGGTTTTAGCGACTAAGCACTTACTAGAGAGGAATAAGGAGTTATTGAAAAATCAAAGCGGGTTGAAGTACGGCGGACACGGGAATTGGGGAATAGTGAGAAGGGACGCGAGGTGGAAGAAAAACCGCAAAGGTCAAAGCGGTATATTGTTAGAATACGAGAAAGATGAAAGAGGTAATACAATTAGCAGGAAACCTACGAAGGAGTTGAAGAGAATTGTTAAGGTAATTAAAGAAGGCGCTTCTGGAGCGCAGGCGAAAGTGTTCCCGCCGTGTATGAGAGATTTAATGGACGAGTTACACGTTCGCAAACATATGAGACATTTCAAACGATTCGAGTTGAATTTATTCATGAAAGGTATGGGATTACCTCTAGAAGAGATCTTCCGCGTCTGGCGCACTGCGGTGTTCCCTCACGGCGCGATGAGTAACTATCAAAACGAACATACGTATCAATTAAGGCACATTTTTGGTTTAGAAGGTCACATGAAAGAACGGTTTGAACATAGTTGCGAAAAGCTCATAAAAATCTCGCAAAACGAAGCACACGCGGCCAGGTGTCCGTTCACGTTGCCATTGGATAAGTACAGAGCTTTGAATCCGAACGAACATCGCTGGAAACGCGAGATTCCAATTGGCGGCAACCGCGAGATTGAACGAAACGTTTCTCTCGGCGATTATAAATCCGCGTGCGAAATGTATTTTTCATCAAGACATAAGGGTGAAAGAATGTTCACGGCACACGATCGTTATCCGACAGATTTCTTTGACGCCGGGATAGAAATAGAAGATTGGTTCAAAGATTGTCAAGAACAACAACAACAAATGCACGTGAATAAAAACAAAGAAAGGGAAGGAAACAACGATGAAAGAGGAGGAGGAGGGACTAATGTTATTCAAAAAATCATAATCGGCGAAGACGTTCTCGATTCTGATTCTGACTCTGCTGATTTGGAAGATGGAGACGATGCGGATATGCAATTTCGCGGCGAGCTCATCGTTTCCGATAGCGATGATTAGGTATGATAATCAAATAGAATTTAGGGGGAATGGTACGTACCGATACCAGTACAATATGTATCTATATATAATAGCAGCAGCAGTAGCAATGTGTATAATAATACAAAAAAACAGGATAACATAACGATATAACGGAAATAGAGTTTATCATCATCATTATTATCATTTAGAGGAAGCTTCTAAAGCACGCCTGCCTACTCTTACGGCGGTTGATATCGTCAAGAACGAAATTGCCGATAAAAACACGAGCACGAAGATCTCTTGATCAATAACTGGAACACCAATTTCTTGGGCAACTTGTTCCATTGGCCCTTCGGCTAGCAAGTAATCTCCAACAAACGAAGCCGTTATGCCTAACATTGCTAATCTTCCGTTAAAAGTCTCCCATTTTCGATTCTCTTCGACTTGCTCTCGCCACGCTTCTTTTACGACTGCACTCGCTTTATCGAACGTATTCGCGTTATTCTCGCCCTCGCGAATTTGATTAAAATTGGACTTCCTCCCTTTCATTCCACTCATAATCGCGAGTAAGAACACGCCGCTAAGAAAAAACCAAACGATCAAAATTGACTCTACATATAAACCAGTGACTTCTAACAAATCTTTCGCAATATTAATCGGGTTCACGTAATGAGTGACGACTATTTTCTCCTCCATGAATATTTGCTCGATAGGGCCTAGACCACCATTGAATGAATCAAGTATAGTCGTAAAAGCGAATCCTAACATTGCCGATCGTCCAAGCATCTTTTCTAATTTTTCTAATTTAATTTTATTCTTATTTTCATCGTCATCATCATCATCATCTTCATCATCATCGTCCTTCATCATCGCTCGAGTACTACTCAAGCGTCCTCTCACTCTTTGACAACGACTCTGCGTATTACTGTTTAGTAAACAAGCCGCCGCCGCCGCCGCCGACGACGACGACGACGACGACGACGACAACACTCTCGATCTTCTATTAAGTTCGCAATCATCGTTTCTCACTTTGAAGAAAAGCGGACGACTGCGGTTGCAAAAAGAAGACCGCTCGTGCCAATTCCGAGCCGTAGCAGTAGTTGTAGCAGTAGTAGTAGTTTTCTTACGAGCGAATTTTTCAAACGTCGATGCGGTCGAGATCTTCTTGGCTCCGATCGTGATCATGTTCTTTCTTCACTACGGACAAAGATATGCAAAAGCGCAGGTGGTTTTTGTTGCGTGGAGCATGGGGAAGAGGAAGAAGAAGAAGAAGCAAATTTAGGGGTGTTGAAAATTTAGGGTGTTGGCCAATGGCCATTTCTGGTCCTATTTTTGGGAAAAAATTTCTCTCATCAAATGTCAAAAAGAAACACTATACGAATTCTTAATTCATCGTCAGTGAACGGCCTGGATGAAGACGACGACGACAAACAAACGCTCGAAGAATACATAGGAGAGAGAAATAAACGCGTTCGTGATGAGAGCGTACTGGTCAGAGTCTGAGCGTTTTTTGGGTCCCGTTTAGATAATAAAAGAACGGAACGCGGATTGTTCAAAAGTATTTAAAACAGAAGCCGCGGTCGCAGTGTTTCGCAGGGCAGCGGATTGAGACCGAGAGTTCTTCATCAAAACAATAATAATGGGAGCGAAGCAATCAAAAGTACGCGTGCCGAAGACGAAAGTTGCGCGATGGGAGACTATGCATGGGAGACGTAAGGAATCCTTTCATGTTAGTGATGATAACGATCGCGAGGATGATATAGAGAAAGGATGTTGTAAGAGTTTATGCAAGAAATCGAACGACAAAGCTAATTATGGCTCGAGCAATAGTAATAATGACAAAACGAAGAAGAAGAAGAAGAAGAAGGAAGTTGAGGAACCGTATATTGTGTATAATAATAGTAATAATAATGATGATGATCATGATTACGATGAACGCAGACAAAGGTCGAGATTTGATGGACAGAGCTCTAGGTCGGTTTCATCTGGCGACGACGACGACGACGACGAGCAATACGCAAACGTGAAAATCAAGTCTTCATCGTCGAAGAAGAAATCAAGAGATTCATTGAAAACTAATAATATTGTCATTGAAAATAAGAAACAAATGGAAATGAACGCGAAATTGTACGATTTAGAGAAGCAAGAGATGACGAGGAAACGCATGGCGTCTGAGGAGGAGTTGGAAAAGGGGAAGAGGATGTTTTTGTGTTCTGGGAGTCCTTGGGCGATGAGAGTATTGTTGTGTTTTTTGTTGATCTTAGTCGTCGTTATGGCGACTATTTTAGGAACCGAGTTGCATTATTACGAGAGAGGAATGGCGTATCTTCGCGGAGAGACGTACGAGGGGCCAATTGACGTCACGGGCATGCATAATAATCATAATAATAACAAGAAAATAAGGTTTGTAAATAATAACAACGATTTCTCTAATCAAGCTGTAGAGGAGGCTAAAATAGGAGAAGATGAAGAAGATGATGAAAACATAGACGATGATGAAGATTTTGATGAAAATTTCGACAACGATGGTGGCGCTGGAATGGCACTTTCCGTCAACGAGCGCGAAATTAACATGGCAAAAAAATTGATGCAAAAAGTAAAAGACTCAAAGACGCTTCCTAGAGAGAGAAAGAAAATAGAATTATTTGGCTTGAACGAAACTTTAGCGAACTTACAATCCGAGCGCAAGGAGTTAATGGAAGAGTTTGAAAGTATAGCAAAAGTAGGCCACAAAGAGAGTAGTGATAATAATAATAAAAACTTCTTCGCAGCGGCGGACGATAGAGATAAAACTGGAGCTTATTACAACGCAAACAAACCGTTCAGGTTCCCGTGGGGAGGTTCATCTAAAACTTCACATAAAAACGGAGAAGACGATTTCGATGATTCATCCAGAAGAAAAGGATTGACTGAAGATGTTCCCGAGGAAGTTATTCTTCGAGGAGAACGTTTTGATGGTAACCTGAACAGAAACACGAGAGAAGATGCAAAGTTATCGGTATCAGATTTCATCACAAAGCTGAAAGATAAAGAAGGCGTTAAAGGGTGGTCGCGAAATGTCAGAGATACTGTGGCCTCGGATGATTTTGCCTCTAGAATTGCTCGGAGCATGGTGAACGATGTTCGAGGCGTATCTGACATGGAGGATATTCTCTGGTCGCACTCCGACGACGTCGCTATGCCGAAAGATTCAGAAATCAACGACGACGAAGTTTTGTCTCGATTAGAGCTCGAAAAGAAGCTAAACGCGGTTGAACAAAGTTTGGCTGAGGAGAAAGGTAAAGACGAGTGGCTCGCTAGAACGGCGGCGAAGAATTCGGTCGAGAAGTTTATGAACGAAGCCGATTTAAGAGGCCGCGTTGAATCGGGCGAAATCGACGCAGAAGTTCTTAACAACCTCATTGCGGCAGTGACGAAGAGCGAGAAATCGAATCTAGACAAAGTGAACACTGTTGAGAACGACGTGCTGAAGAAACTTCATCCGGAGAAGAAAGTGAAGAAAATGAACAAGAATAATAGCGATGATGGTGATGATGATGAAAAGAAGAAGGCTTCTACTCAGGTACCTGAGGAAAAGAAAGAGGAATCGCATCCTATGTCGCTCGATGATTTGTTCGAATTACCAACAGACGACGATGACGACGGAAAAGAAGACAATGGCGAGAAGAAGAACAACAAGAAGAAGAAGAAGAGTAGTATGAATAGTAATAGTAAAAATAGCAAAGACGGCAAAACAGAAGAGTCAAATGATGAAGAGGATAATAAGGCAAAGAAAAAAACAACTTCAACGATCGTTGAGGAACAATCTCTCTCATCGTCTGATAATAATAACGATGGTGGAGGAAAGAAGAACTTACTCGATGAATAAAATTTCTTTTGATATAGAAGAACATTGTTTTATAACTTGTTATATATTTAAATCGTCGTGTTATATGTATTAAACAAAAGAAGAACGGAGAGTATCATATCTATATATTTCTACTTAAATTTTGCTTTCTTTCTCTCTCTCTCATTATATGTGTTTATTACATCACGACACAACCCGATTTCTTTCCTCCTTCCTTGACGCCTTTTAAACCACCGCCGCTCTTACCTTTCCCGAACAATTTTTGCATTTTTGGTTTCGCCAAAGCCTCAGCCGTATCGCCATCAGAATTTTTAATATCAGTTTTGACGCCTGCTTCTAATAAAGCCTTCACTGAGCTCTCCGCGTTCGCCATGACCGCGAAATGCAACGCGGTCCATCCATCTTCATCTTGCGCGTTCAAATCGACTTTTTGCGAGATCAAGTATTCGAGAACTTCCTTGTACCCGTGCACGGCGGCTGACATCGCTGGCGTACCGCCATCGGCCGATTTCAAGTTTAACATCGAAGGCCCTCTTTGCATTGCTTTCAAGACATCGACGTGTCCTGCGCCTGCTGCGATCATTGCCGCAGTTTTGCCAGCGTTTTCCCTGTTGTTTTCAATAGTGATATTTTATTTGAGAGAAAATATCATTCGTGCTCGGAGTCAATATTATTACATTACTACCATAAAAAGCGGAATAACGACAACGCACGCGCACACGCATACACACACACACACACACAAACACACAAACAAACAAACAAGACAAACGTTCACTGCATTGAAATCCTTCAGCAATTCGTTATTTTCTCTACAAATCAATTTCGATCCTAAAAACGTGATTATAAATAATAACTCACCCGAGCGCCGGTATATCGAGCTCGGCACCGTCATCCATTAACTCGACGATTCTCTTCACATCCCCTGCCGCGGCTGCGATGTGTACTTGGTTCAGGCCAGTGAATTGATCGTGATCATTAATAGTCATTTCTTTGTACTATACTGGATATTTTTTTAACGCAATCGGATGATCACACGAAATGCTGACTCAGTTATTGCGGTCGTGGTAGGGTTTAGGGTTTCATGATACAAAGAAAAGAAAGTTTTGGATATTATACGTAGTTTTCCTCAAATCAAAGTGAGAATAGAGATAGAGAGAGAGAAAAAGGACCACGGCATGATCACTAATAGCGCGTTGACGATCATCAGTACTTCTGCTAACAGCGCTCGAACGAGCTCTTGTTTACGTTCATCTGCCTCTTCTCGTGGTACGAGTAATGCCCAAATCATGCATAAGAGGAGGAACGAGAGTATTTCCATCACGACGACGAAAAGTAAAAAAGATGGTGACGTGCGTCTTATTCCTTCTAGTTTTAATTATCGTTCAGTGCGAAAAAGTAGATGTTCTTTACACGTATGCGCTCTTACTGACGTTTACTAACTCTCGTTTGTCTTCTTCTTCTTCCTCTTCTTCGTTTGATCTTGACCCGTTGGATGTGTCTAAAAAGTCCATGGATGAGACAATGGCTTCGTTAGATGACTTATTACCGGCCGCAGCGAAACCGAAACGAGAGTTCCCGGAGAACTTTTACGACGACGACCCTGGCTCGGAAAAGCAGCCTTCGATGAAGAAACCTGGGCAGAAAGGCGCGATATCGCAAGAGATGAGGAAGAAACTGTTAAACGAATCCGTCGGTCTAGGCGGCGTAGAAGGGAAAGCGATGCCATCGAACCTGTTCTTGAACATCATTTTATTCGTCTTTGCGTTGGTCTGCGTCGCTTACGTCGGCGGCGTACGTCCGTGATCTCAAAGAGAACGAAAGGAAGATATAGCGTCCATTGCAAGTGTATTTTTGTAAGTCAATACTAATCATAATTCGCGATCGTATCGCTCGTAATCATCCTCGGCTTTCTCGCGTCTTCGTTCAAAGTTCGTTCTAAAGCCGCACTCAAAAGTCCTCATTTATATAAATCACGTGATGAGCGCAATAAACGAGCAAAGCCATTCGATGCGCGCATCAAAACGCATCAGACGCGCCCCTAAAGATGTCTACGATAACGATTTCGAGGCGCACGAGATCCAAGACGTGCGTGAGACTTATTCCTTTAGCTCGAGGAAGATGATGAAAGGGCAACCTATCTCGTCTTCTTTCTTCGTCCGGCATTTAAAAGCGAAACATTAATTAACGATTGATATTTTTGTAATTCGTGTGTGTTTTCTTAATCTCTCTCTTACTCGTCCGTTGATGTTTATTTTACTCACGCGATGGATGCGAAACATTGCAAGAACGTGCTCGTGATGGCTAATCTCAATCTCAATCTTAATCTTAATCACTTAATATATATCGCGCGTGTAACGAAAACGAAAACAGGCTTTAAAGGCATCCAGGGTGATCAAGAACGCTCGAACGGATGGGACAAAAATAAAAGAGGCGCCTACGTATTACCCGACCGAGGAGGAATTCGAGGACCCGATAGCGTACATATGCTCCATACAACAAAAAGCGGAAGAGTATGGGATATGTAAGATAAGACCGCCGAAAGGGTACGCAGCGAATTGGAACGAGACGTGTTGCTCGGAGCAAACGTATCGGGTAATGGAGACGAAACATCAATGCGTGAATAGGTTACAGCAAGGCGAAGCGATGCCGGCGGGGAGGACGTTTGCCGGGTTGGAGAAGTATAAGGAAATGGCCGATGAGTTCGAGAGGAATTGGAGAGAAGCGCACGCTGAGGCTTTTGAAGGAGTTATTGGTGGCGATTCAGAAGAAGATGCGAGAAGAGTAGAGGATGAGTATTGGAGAATCGTGGAGACGAATCCGAATGAAGCCAAGGTGGAGAACGCGAGTTTATTAATGACGAAGAATATTAACAAAAAAGGGGAGTTACTTGTTGAATATGGGAGCGATGTAGATGCGAGACGATTTGAGAGCGGATTCGCAGCCGGGATCTCGGGCGATCCAGAGGATAAAGAGAAACACCCGTGGGATATGTTCGAGTTGGCGAAACATCCGGATAATATGTTACGATTCGTGGACGATGACATTCCTGGGTTAACGACGCCTTGGGTGTATTGCGGCATGCTTTTCGCGACTTTTTGTTGGCACGTAGAAGATCATTACTTGGCGTCTGTTAATTACTCACACAAAGGGGCGGCGAAAACGTGGTATGGTATTCCAGGCGAAGACGCCGAAAAGTTTGAAGCGATTGCGAAAACAGCCGTCCCAGCACTTTTTAAAGAGAATCCAGACAAGTTACATCACATTACAGTGCTCGTCCCACCAGGACAATTAATAGAAAATAAGATCAGAATTGTTAAATTAGTACAGCGACCTGGGGATTTTGTGATTACGTTTCCGAGAGCGTACCATTCAGGATTTTCGCACGGCTTCAACGTCGGCGAGGCGGTGAACTTTGCCCCAGTCGATTGGATCAAAATGGGACGAGTTGCTTCTCAAAACTATGTCAAAGGTAATGGCAAACGAAACGCAGTTTTCGCACACGACCGCGTCGTCGTCACGGCGGCTAAATCGTTGAAGACGATCTTTGAAACGACGAGGTCGCGCGGTAAATGGATGGCGCACATGGCGAGAGTATTACGTACGGATCTCGAGACGCTCGCAAATGAGTTGGAAAATTGGCAATCCATTTTGAATGGCGAGAAAAGAGGCGATGGATTCATAAAGGGAGATCCATTGACATTTTTTAAGTGTCAAAATGTACCAGAAGTTGACGGACCGAACGATTGTTGCTTCGTTTGTAAAGCTATGCCGTTTGCAGCGGTTGTCCGTTGCCAATGCGAAATAGGTCAAACGCACGCGAGATGCTTAAGTCATTGGAACAGAGGGTGCTTATGTAAGCAACGTGAACGATCGGTAGAGATGCGCATTAGTGTTTCAGAACTCCGCGAGTTGGCAAAAGCGCTTGAACTTTAAAAATAATATGATTACAGTATGTTTTTACTTATTTACCGTAAGGTGACTTGACACATAATAGAATATACAAACAAGAGAGACTAACTACATTTGAACGCATATACACACACACACACACACTACACATACATACGTTCCAATAAAGATGATTAATGTAAAATATATGGATTCGCTGGATTTTTATCGTTGTCTGAATTGCGATCAAACTCCCAATCGTTTCTCTTGTAAGCAAGCGAATCCATGTACTCGGCATCGTTGAAGGTATCGTCGATTTCGGTGACTTTACCGCTCGTTTTTGCCTCCTCCGATTCTTCTTTAAGCCAATCTAACATGAACGCTGAATATTTAATCGTTTCACGTCTAAACGTATATGCGACGTGAATAAGCCCGTCGTGCTTGGCATCTTCTTGTATAGACGGGTAGGAATATTCGCCATCGCTCCCGCCAAAATTACTCTTCTCGCGGTTTTCAGATTCGTGATCAAAGTCCACGTCTGGTTCAAGATCGCGGATTTGTTTAAATGACTTACCTCCGTCCTCGGAAAGAGCAATTGAAAGAGGATAACGACCTTCGTTGCAATTGTTAAACACTAAAACCAAAATGTCTTGCTTTGTATTTCTTAACTTGATCATTTGAATACCGGCGTTATTATTTGGGAACTTTGTCGGTTTTGGATCTGACCACGTTTTACCGTCGTCGGTAGATCTCGAGGCCCAAATGAAATCGGCCGTTCTCGATCTGAAAAAACTGAGCAAATCGTTATTGTTTAATCGAACGACAGTTGGTTGAACGAGGTTTCCTCTTGTCCCCGGGAACTCAACCAACGGCTTCCACGACTTACCCAAATCAGAAGACTTTTGTAACATCGAATATTGCGTGGCGTGATCGAAGAAACCGCTTGGAGTGTAATACATTGGTAAGAGCAAATCCCCATTCAAAGCGCGAATGACTGAATTTTTTGGAAACGCTCCGTTTTGATGATCGACAATCTCCGGTTTCGACCACGTCTCGCCACCGTCCGTGGAATACAAAGACCTCATATCCGAAGTCCCTTGACCTTGAAACGAAACTTCCGAAGCGTGCACGATTCTCACGTGATTCGAATCGTTCTCATCATTTTTCGCATTATTCCTAAATAGAACTGGATTTTGATTCGATCGACCTTTCATCTTACTCACGAACTTCGCCTCTGACCATTTCGTTTCTCCGTGTTTCAACTTACTCACGGCGATACCGACACCATCGCCGCCTTCGCCTTCACCAGAAAAGAACGCAAGCAAAACATCCCCATTTGGCAACGCTAACAACGAACTCGCGTGCGAACTCGCCGCCGGCGGGTCAATCACTGCCGATAACCTCTTCGCGCCTTCTCTATTTCTTCTCACTACGTTATCCATCTGTACTTGTTTATCCCAATATCTCCCAAACGCGCTGATCGTTTTCTGTCCTCCCAGTTCAGAAGACTCTACTTCTGCTTCATCGTTATTCATTTTCTTCCCTGCTCTGACCTCGAATTTCCCAAAATACTCCTTCAAGCGTTCAAATTCGTTCTTCTTTGAATATTTCTGCATCGCCGGATGCCTCTTCGAAGCTTCCGATTTTCCTAGACGACTGAATGAACCGATCTTGTTTCGATTTCTAAGCGCTCCGTCTGGTCCTAAAACTGTCCCGAACGCGAATAATATTGCCGTTAAGCAGAGGAAGAATATCAAGTGCGGTTTCCTTTCTTCGCTGTTTCTTAACCTTTGTGGGTTCATTCTTAATTAATTAATTGTGTTTGTTTTTTTATTGATGCCGCGATATAAAAACTATAAAATGCCCCGCGGTTCCTCAAGATACCGTTTTTTTACTACTCTGTGTTTATGCTATATTTATATATATATATTACTATATAAAAAGCGAGAGTGTCGTCTATTTGTCAAGTGCGTGCGTGTGTACGCGTGCTCTTTAATGTAAGCTCAATCGATTGTGATGATTATGGAGCGCAAGAGAACAAGAAGACCTTTATTTTTATGACGCGAGGCAAAAGAACAGAGCTCGAATTTTGCTAATTTGACATCTTTTTTTACGTACAACTTTACAGTTGCGACTATCCTAAGACTAGATTCAAGCTCTTCGAGTCGATATCGAAAGCGGCGTTTGAACAGAAATTGACTAAACGTAAAGCGACTTTGTGTTTAAATTTCTCGTGTACGAGTAAGGCGTGACAACCACCACGAACGGTTTCGATTTCAGTAGACGGCGCTAAAGCTTTAACGGTCTCGATCGAGCGCGAAACGTTTACTAATTTATCGTCCGTCCCGAAAATGCATAACATCGGCACTGCTCGTTTCGATTCCAACCACTCTATGACTTCTAATTTCGAGTTCGCATGTGCGTCGAGAGCTAGCGATAAGTACGCCTTACATTGCACGCGTCGACAGTGCTTCCAAAACTGGCGAAAGCTTTTGGAATCGCATTTGACGAAGAATCGAGCGATTACAGAGCTTAGGAAGGGAAACAAGCTTAACATGAACATGTGAACTTGTAACCAACAGACAACGATCGCGAACAAAACTTTACTGTTCTTCAAACTTTTTGCTACGAAATCACCCAAAGCTATACCGAACACGCCATGAAAAGCCGGATCGAACGTCCCGTTCACGAATGCGATGCCGTTGACTACGTCCTCATTCCTCTCGTCGCTCGCGAACGTCAAAGCTACTTGCGCTCCTAAACTATAACACACTACAGTCACCTTCTTCTCACTCTTCTTCATTCCCAAACCGTGTTTTTCATAAAAGTACTCTAAAACTCGTCTCGCATCGTCAGCACATTCGTCCAAACTCAATCCTTCGCAGCAAATTGGCACATCGTCACTTCTTCCATGTCCTCGATAATCGAATCGGATAACAGTAATGCGTGTCTTTGCACATTCATTAATGAACGTTTGGAATTGAAAGCCGTTGTTACAGACGCCATCGATTATCACGACGATACTGATACCGTTCTGGCAGATATAAAACTCTGCTAATAAACAGGTTTTCCTAGGTTTTCCTACGTTTGCGGCTGTAACGATGTCGACGTAATGGACTTCTTTGATGTGAGTCATTGAGAAGTTCGATGAGAGTATGTTTTTACGTTTAAAAGGTCGAGTTAATGATTATGATTATGGAGGGAAAGCGCGCGCGCCTGTTGAAATGGAGAATTAGAAAACACAGTCAAAGAGAGAGAGTAACGAGAAGTGGAGAAGATATTTTACATTTTTTCTTTGATGCATTGATTAATTAGTACCACAAACTTCTTGTTCTTCTATTTCGATCGAGTGATTCTCTTCTTTTTTTTCTGATTTATTAATTTATCGCGCGGCTGTTGCGTTTTTAGCTTTCATCGCGTTCTTGGAAGCAAAAATGGCATCTAAAACGTCCTCGACGACTTTATCGGGCGTAGACGCCCCGGACGTGATACCGATTGTGAGTTTGCCTTCAGGTAACCAGTTTTCGGTGTTCACCATGTCGTGATGTTTTGTTCTCCATGAGATTTTGTTCGTTTTAGAGTCGATTCTATCGGCGGTATCGACCCAGAAAGATTTAATATCGGCGTCTTCGGAAATTTCTTGTAAATGTTGCGTGTTTGAGGAGTTATATCCACCAACGATCATCATAATATCTGGCTTTTCGTCGACGAGTTTGTAAATAGCGTCTTGTCTCTCTTGCGTAGCGTCGCAAATTGTATCGGTGACTAAATAGTGTTCGCCCAAGTTTTGAACGCCGTGTTTCTCCATCATCGTGCGTTCGAATAATTTCCCAATTGCTTCGGTTTCGCCTTTTAGCATAGTCGTTTGGTTCGCAACACCGACTGAGGCCAAATCTTTCTCTGGGTCGAAACCAACAGAGTGCGCGTTTTTAAACTTTTCCATGAATTCAGCCTTTGTCGCCGTGCCGTTCAAGATATAATCGCATACCCAGCTCGCTTCTTTCATATCTTTAACGACCAAGTACGTTTTCGCAAAACTTACAGTGGCGACTGTTTCCTCGTGCGCATACTTCCCGTGAATTATCGACGTGAACTGCTTTCGCGAATGCGTATCAACCGCGTTCCAAACTTTCGATACCCACGGGCAAGTCGTATCGACGATCGATACGCCTTTCTCGGCCAACAACTTCATTTCATGAATAGATGCCCCAAACGCTGGCAAGACGACAACCTCGCCCTCACCGACTGGCGCGAAATTCTTCACCCCATCCTTCTCCTCGATGAAATTAACCCCCATCTCACTCAAGCGCATGTTCACCGTAGGATTATGTATAATCTCGTTCGTAATCCACATCTTCTCCGTCGGATATTGCTTCCTCGCCTCGTAGCACATTTGCACGGCTCTCTCGACTCCCCAACAAAACCCGTACGAATCAGCAAGTCTCACCGTGACATCGCCCTCTACGTGCGTGAATCCACTCGATTTCATCTTCGCCACTAGCCCAGTTAAAGAATACCCTATTCCCTCGTCTTCCATCGATTTCTTCGCCTCTGGGTCGTTCAAGAACTTTCTCGTGTATTGATTTGACTTTCCTAATTGTCTCCTGTATTCTCTCGGATCGAAACCTTCGCTCGCCTGTTGTTGTTCTGATTCACTCGTTCCTCTCACGATTAATCGAGTTTTATGCTCATTCTCGTTATTCTCGTTATTCGTATTCTTCTTCTTCGTTCGTTGACTTTTGGAAATCGTGGTGGTTCCGTTTCGAGGTGCCGTTGACACAATCATTCGCGTCGTTGCAAACATCACTTATTACTGATACACAGTGCAGATTTTACCAGTAATGTAACAAAAACCAGTGATTCGTATTGATTGGCGCCGATCAATCCGTGTTCGAGGCAGAGAGACTTCTTTATTAATTACTTCGTACACCTGAACGACTGGCAAGTTAGAAGACGAAGAAGAAGATAAAACTTTTTTCTGATGAAGGGGAGATTTTATTTGTGAGAAAGAGGGAGAGAGGTCTAAAAAGATTTTGCGCATCCATCCTCTTCGGCGCAGAAGTGTTTTCGTGTCGGTACATAGGTTTACATTCATGCTAACAAGGCTACGCTCTGTGATACTACATTTTACTCCTCTTCTTGTTGTTCTTCTTCTCCGTCGTCGTCGTCGTCGTCGTCGTCGTCGTCGTCGTCTACTTCGTGATCTTGTAAACCTTCTAATGGAATGATTTCGGCCTCGACGACACTTGCGCGCCTCGGCCTTCGCCAAGTCACGACTGCATCGCTCGGGTTCCAATAATACGAAGCCTCTTCGGTCATTGCTACTACGTTCTTCCTCGTTTTGCTCGAATCATCGCTTTTTACTGCGCTAGTATCTACATCTACCGCGCACTTCAACTCGACCCATCCTTTCGGTAACCTCGATCGACTCAGAAGCGTCGCCTTGACTGGGCATATCCTTAAATTCTTCTGTAATCCGCCCTTTAACGCCTTTGGCGTTTCCCATTGCGAGCTCCTGTGCCCGTTCTGTTTCTTTCGACTGAAGAAGTATTTCTTGTTCGCGAGTTCATAGCACGAACTCAACGCGATCCCGAACGATCTATCGCCCCTGATTAGTCTCTTCAGTTCTTCTCGCTGTACTCTGCGTGGGACGTCGATCGGTGGCGGTTGCGGTATCATCGTTTGATTATTATTATTATTATTAGTAGTAGTAGTAGTACTAGTAGTCGTCATTCGCGTTTGCTGGAAATCGTCCATTTTCCTCTTTAACGATTTCGAGGATTCCTTTTCCTGTCTTAGCCTTTGTTCGCGCGCGATTTCAGCCGCTCGTTGCGCTAACCGCACGAAGTCGATCTCGTCCTCTTGATCGTCTTCAGGCAGAGGCGGAGGCGGTGGAACGTCCTCATCTATCGAAGGTAACGTATTCATTAAAAGGAATATATATCTCTACTTTTAAAGGCCTTTTATGCTGACAAACTCAGAATAACAAAGTGAGCGTTATTTGTTATTATTGGGTTTAGGGTTTAGGGTTTATTATTTTCAGCACAAAAAAGAGGCCCCTGCTGCTTTGACAGTGCAAAGAAGCGCATTACTTAAACTTTTGTTAAACATAGAACTGACTCGATTTGAACCATTTCTTGAGATTTCTCGTCGATCGAGAGATGTTCAGAACCGTCGCGAAGAAGCTCTTGAGAACGGACTCGCTCTCGAGAGCGTCGAAGGCGAATGAAGACCTGGTTTTGAAGCCGAAGATTCGTTCCAAATCATCATGGTCCGTCTTCAGTACTGCCGCAACTGCCAAAGCCGCAGATGAAGATGAACGAACTGCTCGGACTGATATTGGTGAGAATAACGATACTGATAGTGATCAAAATAACGCAGTCGAGGATGCGAACAAACCAGCGATGCAGATGCGCCATAGTACGAGAGAGCAAAGGAAACAATCGTGGGAGTATCAACGAGGGAAACCGTGGGGCTGGTTATGCGACTTTACGCCAAGGAACGAGACGGCGGAGAACTATCCTTCGCAGAAGAACGCGATATTGAGCGATCGAGTGAAGACGAAGATGTACTTGGATAATAAGAAAGACCCGGAAACGTATTCAGTTGATTCGTTGGCGAAGATGTATGCCGTGAGAGAGCAAAGGATTATGGCCATTCTTGCGCTGAAGAGCCGCGAGCACGAGAGGATTAAGCAAGGAGAAGAGCTCGATTACGAGTTAGAGGCGAGGTTCGAGAGCATATTTGGAACGAGTGAACGCGGGAATGGAGAACGGTATTACGTAGATGTGCCGACGTATCCATCTTTTGAAGTTTTAACCCACGAAGAGGCGAGTTTGAGGACGCCGAAACCGAAAGTTGATTCCGAAAAGTTAGCCGAAAGAGAGGAGAGAGAGTTAGTGAAGACGTTTAAGGAAAGGTTGGATTTTAATACCGGTGTCATTGGACGAACGTTAATGAGAGAGAGTAGGAGAGTGAGAGCGGCGAAAAGGCCTACTGGTGGGTTTGGGTTGTTAGTCACGCCTTTAGGAAAAGACGCGGCTGAACCGTACGTCGCCGAAGCAAATGGAGAGAAAAGATCTTTGAACGAAGACGAAGAAGTGTTTAGAAGACAGAGGACTATTAAGCCTAGACGTAGAATAGGATAATTATACACACATTGTATAGTATACAATACACATACACACACACACACACACACACACACACACATTTTTTTTTTCTAATATACAGTGTATGTAATCTTTCTCTATGCTACTGGTACTAGTACTAGTCTAATGTTTCGAGCTCTGCTTTGGTGAAGACTTTTTGTTTCGCTTCTCTTTCGAGTTTTGCTTTTTCTCGCAACTCTTTTTCCCTTTTTCCTATTTCTGCAATCTTCTTTCTCATTTCCGCAGTTATTTCGCGAGCTTTTGGTAAATCTCCAATGTTTGATGGCGAATCGTGGTGTTGTGTGAAATCGTACCTAAGAAAATCGTAAAGCGTTTTTCCTCTGCGATTATCGCCAAGCATCGTTTGTAACTCTTGCAACGTCTTATCGCCCAATTCGGCGATGTTATAACAGTTGTTCATGACGTTTCGATAGTTCGCGGCGGTAATTCCAGGTAAGCGTCTTAAAAAATCAACAGCATCTTGATTTACGACACCTTGACGAACACCTGCTTCGCCTCCTTCGTCTTCGTCTTTCATGAACTCTTCCGGAACGCCAACTTTCATCGCTTTTTCAATCGTCGGTTCGTCTTCAATTTTCTTCAATCCGGCAAAGACACGAGCGGTGAAACGCTGATTTGGAGACCAAATTATCCTGAGCTTTGGGAACTTGATAATCAACAAAGTTAACTTCGTTTGTAAAGAGTCTTTAGAGATTTCACGTGGAATTTCGCCTTTTGGCTGAAGCGCAAACGCCTTGTCTTTATCAAACTCGAGCAACAAAATGGGCGTCTTGTAGTGCTTACACATCGCCTCGGCTTGCGTATATAATCTCCCAGTCTTTAAAGATTGAATTAAATCTGGAATCGCTTTACGTTCGACGCAAATATCGGGAGATAGGACGTAATCGCCAACTTCAATCGTAGCCGGTAGTAACGTGAACCCGCACTGATGTAAAACGGCAGGGAGCGTGGACATGAATTCACGGACGTCGACGACGACGTGTAAAAGCGTGAGGCGCTTCATTACGCGTCCGCCCGCTTTACGTGTTGACGTGGCATCATCTTCCATTTTTTTCTTCAAATCCAAAGCGTCGTTCGCAAACAGTGGCTTTGTAAGTTGTAATTGGCGTTCTTTATGTTGCAACGCCAATTCCATGTTGTTGCTGTTGCCTTTCTGTTTATTTTTACTATCGTTCATCATGTTTTCATCCAATTCGTGTAAACGACCTTCTTGCTCTTCAGGAATCGCCATGTGCTGTTTCATCAACACTAGGCGTTCAAACGCAGCAGTTTCGCGCTTAATGGCCATGAGATACTTTTCTTCCTCGGTCGAGTTATCGTGTACTAAGAAATACACTGTCAACTTTTTCGCTGGACGCGATGCTGCGTATACTTCTAGTTCGCGAATGAACGCCGCATCTGGATCATAAGCAATGACATAGGTTGGATTCACTATTGACAAAAAAGAAGGATCGCGAGCATCGATTGGAGTTACGTAAATGTCTTCTTTTTTATTCTTTTGCGAAGCGAGAATGACTTCGTCGTCTTCGATTTCCTCAGTCTCGTTTTCATCATCGCCCGTAATATTTTTCTTCGAATTCTTTTCTAGATCATTTTCGTTATCTTGCTCTTCAGTCGATTCTAACGAAGAGGGGTCTACATCTGCTCTCTTCGCTAATCGTTCTAATTTTTGTTGCGTCTTCCGTTCATCATTTCGTCTTTTCATTTCCTTTGCCAACGCTTCTCTTTCATCCGAAGTTCCCAATACGTTCGTGCCTAATTGATTATTGTATGGCTGAGCGCGACCACCTCGACCAATTCCTGGATGACCGCCTCTCCCCGAGCTCGCTCTTCCACCTCTACCGTATGATGCCGAATAGAAATTCCCACCTCGACCGCGCCCGCCTGCTGAATTATTATTATTATTATTATTATTATTATTATTATTATTATTATGCATTTGGATTTGAGCCGCCGCGGATGCTTTCCCGACTCTCGATTTCAAATATTCGTCCCATCGTCTGTTTGAAACTTCATCGGAGCCGAACGCTAATAATGTCTCGAGTAATCTTACGGCAGATTCATCTTTTGCAGCGACGACAATCTTAGCGTCATCTTTCGATAGTTTTTTCTCCTTGGCGTCTTGGCGTATTTCTTGAATTATTTCCTCGAGAAGGGTCCATTTCGGCATCGGTTCGAGCGTCGGTACGACAATTGTTTCGTATTTCTTCTCTTCCTTGATGTTTAACATTTTCAATTCCTCCTTTTTCTTCATCGATAATTCAATCGGTTTCCTTTTCAGTCTATAAACTCTATTTTTTGCGTGTTTGAAAATATCCGCCGCGCCGTCTGCGAACATCCACACAGAATCAAATCGCTCAATCGATCTTAACATCTCTAAATGTTTCAAAAATGTCGCCGCATCGTAACGTAAAACATACTCCGCAAGTCTTCTTAACGTTCGTAAATCTCTTACGAGTTGTTTCGTTTTCCTCGGTACGATGTTCCACAGAGGATCTAGCTGTCTCGAAATAGTCGCGTCGAATGATTTGTATAATCCGTTTTGCACAGTAAGTTCGGAAACATCGACGTACTCGCTCTTTTTGAGTTCCCTCATGCACTGGTCCATGACTTGAACGATTGCTTGTTGTATTTTCGTCATATCCTCGGTCATTTCCTGTCTCAACTCGATGACGTTCGGTTCGTGCGGATCTAAGCAACTCTTCACGTTCATACGAAACCTTGGCCAGAACGTGACGTTTCTTACGAACAAAGACTTCATCGATCGTTCGACGCCTTCGAACGCTCTCGAAGCTTCGTACGGCCTGTCCGTTATACCTCGCATAAAACCTCTCCTATTCTTCTCTCTGAACAACCTCGCGCAAAACCCTTCGCCAGAAATATCCTGAACATTATGCGCGTTCGCTACGATCATCCCTGCAACGTCCTCGGCAGGTAATCTCCTCGCTAACAAATCAACCGCGAATATTCTCGAAGTCACAAAACATGGCGTCCCTCTCTCGTAATTCTTTTTCCTAATCGCCATCGAAACGTCCGCCGTGACGTCTAAGGGTACGTCCAAAGCGCGTTCGGGATATAACCGTTCAAACTCGCGCACTGTTGCAGTTCTTAAAGTCTCCGACGCTCCAACGATGATCACTACTTTCGCTTTCATCTTCTCATGATTACTAGCAACAATACTATTACTCGCATCAGTATTACCGGCAGTCCTCGTCGTGGTCTGAAAATCCCCTAATCCTTCTCCTTCATTACGTAGACCATTATCGAGCAATGCTAGTAATCGATCAGCAGAACACCCAATCCTCTCTAACTCACTTTCGTGCGATTTCCTGATCAACATCGCGAGAATAGTCGCGATCCCGAGTCCTTCAGCTATCACCGCTATCGAATCCTTTTCCATTAATTCTTGGACTATTTCCTCATGGAACTCTAAGGTTACGTTCGTTACGAACGATGACGACGACGACGACGCGGGCGATTTAGGTGGCATTTATTTATGTCTCTCTACATAGAAGAAGTAGACCAGGAATGTTCAACGCTCTCGCTTCCGTAACGAGTAATAAGTTCTTACTAATTTGTGTAGTGTTTATGGAAGGTCTGCGGTATTTTTTGGTTCTTATTATTATTAACGTCTACTGTCAGTTTGTCTGTCAGTCTGTCCTGTCTGTTTGTTTGTTTAGCAGTCCTATTAGAGCATTCGGACGATTAAAATTCAGAAACTACAACACTTTTAACTACTCGACCAACCACTTCCGAGTGTGTAATTTTCTGAATTTTAATCGTCCGCTCTCATTTGTTGTCCTCGTTAGAGGATTTCCTATGACATATGACCGTTTGCTTGTTTGTCTGTTTGTTTGTTTGTCGTGTTCTGTCATATCTAGCCGTCTTGTCTGTTTTGTCTCTTTTTTAAAATAGGTCTCATTAAGGGGCTATCACACCCTAAACACAAAATGTTTCGACAACTATGTCGTTCGAACGCGCTCATAAAATCAGCGTCTAAATCGCTATCATCGATATACCGATTAAAAATCTCGCATAATAGATCTGTGGCCGCGTCGTACTAACACTTAAGTTACTCGTTACTGTTTTAAGCAGAGAGAGCAGCGCGTGATTGTGACGAGTAAATTAATTAATTCATTACTAAGAAGAATAAGAAGGATAAGAAGAATTGATAATGGTTAGGAAGAAAGGAATACCAATAAGGAACTTGAAGAATAACACTTTACAGATATTAACTGCGCGAGTAGAGAGTTTAGAGAGAGAGGAACGAGAACGAATAAGAGCAACGGAAGGAAATCAGCAACGACAAAATAATAGTAATATTAATAATATTGTTAATAATGTTAATAATAGTAATAATAATGGAAAGAGTGTTCGACCGAAAAGACGTGTATGTCACGTCTGCGATAAAGGGTTTGATAGACCGAGTGCTTTGGACACACACATGCTCGTACATAATGGATTAAAGCCGTTCAAATGTCACGTTTGTGAATATGCGTGTAATACAAAGAGTGGTTTGGTAACGCACTTGCGCGTACATTCAGGCGAGAGGCCGTTCAAATGTCACGTTTGTGAATATGCGTGTACGACATCTGGTGGTTTGACAACTCACTTGCGCGTGCATTCAGGCGAGAAGCCGTACAAATGTCACGTTTGCGAGAAAGCGTTTGCGAATTCTAGTCATTTGACGAGACACTTGCGTGTGCATTCAGGCGAGAAGCCGTACAAATGTCACGCTTGTGAATATGTGTGTACGCAATCTGGTAGTTTGACAGCACACTTACGCGTGCATTCAGGCGAGAAGCCGTACAAATGTCACGTTTGTGATGAAGCGTTTGCGAATTCTAGTCATTTGACATCACACTTGCGCGTGCATTCAGGCGAGAAGCCGTACAAATGTCACGTTTGTGAATATGCGTTTACGCAATCTGGTAGTTTGACAGCTCACTTGCGCGTGCATTCAGGCGAGAAGCCGTACAAATGCCACGTTTGTGATGAAGCATTTGCACGATCTAGTACTTTGACATCACACTTACGCGTGCATTCAGGCGAGAAGCCGTACAAATGTCACGTTTGTGAATATGCGTGTACGACATCTGGTGGTTTGACAACTCACTTGCGCGTACATTCAGGCGAGAAGCCGTTCAAATGTAACGTTTGTGAGCAAGCTTTTACCACATCTAGTCATTTGACGAGACACTTGCGCGTGCATTCAGGCGAGAAGCCGTACAAATGTCACGTTTGTGATGAAGCGTTTGCGCAATCTAGTCATTTGAAAGCACACTCGCGCGCGCATTCAGGCGAAAAGCCGTTCAAATGTCACGTTTGCGATGAAGCTTTTGTGCAATCTGGTCATTTGACAGCACATATGAACACGCACAGGGAGAAATAAAGAAATATATACTTACTGCTTGTCCGTTGTATTTGAGAATATTTAATTTCACACATCTAATGGCAATTTCATTTTTTGCGCGCAATCGCGTAAAATGAACATTTTATTCTTTCGGAACAACGAAATGACTCTTTCGGTTTCGTTTTCGTACGTTTTTTTCGTCCTTAATGAGCTTTCAAAGATTTCTTCTGCTTCGTTTTTTCCGCTCGCCTTTTGCATCGTTTGTAATAACTGTTCGCAACGGAGCGCGACGTCTTTACGAGCAGCGTTTAAGGATTCCGTATCGTCGGCTGCGTTTTTCCTTGAAAGTTCTTTGTCGCCGGCGTAAAGAGCGGCGAACGCGGCTAATAATCTCGCATCGACTCGTCCATCAGATAAAACTTTCATTCTCGGTTCTGACTTGGTCAACATCGCGTCTGTAGTGTTCTCTAGAGCTAACGAGGTTTCTTTAAACGCTCGAACTGCGTTGAGTTCTCTAGCTTGTATATCCTCGCGTCTCCAAAATTCGTCGAAACACATCGCGTGCCAAATCATTGCAGAATCAAAATTTTCAAAAATAATGACATCATCGTGGGGGTTATTTTTAGGGATGAACCCGTAATATATCAGAAAATGGTCGTTCGATCGATCGCCGTAGCTCATCGTCGCCTCTTCGCCAGGTTCTAAAGTTTTCTGAGCGGTGAACATAATGCTTGCAGCCTCTTGTTCGTCATCATTATCATCATTAACATTATCGTCATCAACTAAGATCTCCGACCAAGCGACCGTTTCTGTATTCACAATCGCCGTACTACTTCTATTTTCATCTAAAAACTGTTCGCCCCCGTGATTTAACAAATCCGCCAAAGGTAACAACGCTCTAAAATACCCTTCACCGGTTTCACCAGAACTCATCCCATACGTCCTCGAATGCACTACAGCAACAGCTTTCGTGAACTCCTCCCTCGTCGCCCCAGCTATTGCCACATTAAAATCATCTTTCTCTAATAAATCAAACCATTTATTCACGGCGGTTTTCATTTCTCTAATCTCGTTCTGCGCTTGCGGGTAACATATTTGAGCGATCAAATCCTCTGAATAATGTAAAGGAGATGTCTCTACATCTACTGGCAATAACTCTAAATACGCCCTATACTCACTTAATTCTCGTTTTTTCAGTTCCTGTAAGAGCCTACACGCCAATCTGACTCCCCACGGAGCGTTCTTGATTAAGGCCAAAACCTCTTCCGGATGCCCTCGTTCCTCGTCGACGATCCCTCTCCTCAATGGAACGCTCAAAACACATTCGCCTTTCTCGATCACGCGCGTGGCCTCGAGACCTCGTCCTTTCCTGTTCACCGCCGGTCTCACGGATAACCCTGATCCACTGAATCCGCGTTCGATGCACCACGTGACTAAGTTCGTGACCAAAATCTGTTCATTAATTAATTTCTGTTCCACGTCTTTCCCACATCTGGTTCCATTCTTTTCGTGCCAATTTGTTCTTCTCACGCTCGTTCTTCTTCGCGATTTATTGACAGTCTGACGAGCACGCGGTCGCGTTAGCCCGCTCGTCTCAGCACAGGTCTTCTTAAGCATAGTTAATTGAGTACACGTATCGACACCTTTTTTAAAGCAAAATAAGTCCGTGTTTACCAAAACGTTTACATACCTAGTACCGTACTTTGGGGAATGCCAGGGATTTAGGGTTTATGGTTTAGGGTTTATGCAGCAGCAATATAAACAATCAGAAGTATGGCATTTTACTATCAATACAAGCACATATAATAATAAACAGGGATGAGAAATAACATGAATAAGAAACAGGAGGCGAAACTGGTCACTTGTTTGCTCCTATTTGCGATCATACTCATATCCGTCGCTCGTTTGTTCAGGAAACACGAGCACTTAGCGAGACTAAGAGAGGATCATCCCCATCACGAAACGGTTACTGTGACTACTAGTGAAGCGAATAAAAAAGGTCGAGCTGATGATGATGATGGTGTTCGTGCTATTACGGTCATAAAAGAGAACGCTGGTGAGACGATGAATAGGAAAAACGATCGTATTAACGATAAGAACGATCGATTTCGATGTCCTGACGTACACAAACATGCAGAATACGATGGCGCAGTCGTACTCGATGGAGTATCGGTTGGACCTGTCGAGGACTTTGAGAGATGTTGTGAGAAGTGCGAGAACGCGGTAGGGTGTAACGTTTGGGTTTTCTGTAAAGAGAATTGGTGTAAAGGGCAGTGTTGGTTGAAACGAATAGAGAATCCTGAGATCGAGAAGCCGATGATGAGGAACGGGGCGGTAGAGGGTGATTTGAACGTATATTGGACGAGCGGCGTTTTGATTAAAGATTTCGTGCGAGAAAACGGAGACGATGGAGTAGGATATAATAGAAAAAATAATAGCATGAACGATGATGATGATAACGGTAGTAAATTGAAAAAATCGGTGACGATAACGACCGCGGTTGGAAATTTTCGAATTACTTTGAAACCAGAGTGGCATAAGAAGAGCGTTGAATATTTAAGCGCTTTAGCGAACGCCGAAGACGCCTGCAAAGGTAAATCGTGCAAGTTATACAGAGTCGAGCCCGGGTTTTTAGTACAGGGAGTTTTAAGGAGCTTTACAGTAAAATCGAATAAAGAGACTTTTCAGTTTCAAAAGTTAATGGAGTATGGTGACGTTGGATGGGCCGGCGGTTCAGCCGGTCCAGATTTTTTCGTCTATCTCGGCGTAAAGCCGGCGACTTGGTTAAAGTTTGACCACACTATATGGGGCAAAGTCGAAGACAAAGCGAGCTTGGATGTTTTGGAGAACATCGTGAAAATGGATAGTCACACGCCAGGTGGTCCGAACACTATGCGATTCCTTAGAGAAGAGATGCCAATAGACGTCATTTGATTGACCTTCACATGACGACGTACTTATTATTTTTGTAATCGTTGCTCGCGCGAGCGCATTATATCTATAGACTAACCTATAACTAAACTATGCTTATCTAAATAAATTACCTCTTCACGTTCGCTGGAGGTGGTCCTTTCGGCTGCATCGGCGGCGGCGGCGGCGGCCTCGCCTTTGAACTACCGTTATTAGTACCCATCGAATTAAAACTCTTCATCCGTTCCTCTTTCAACATCATCTCCTTCCTCGTAATCTCTTTTTTCGCGGTATCGTACAAACTCGATATGTTCCTCACTAACCGTTCGTTCTCTTCTCTTAACCGTTCCTGCTCTTTCTCTGATTCCTCTAATCTTCGCGTAAACTCTTTCAAAGTCTTTTCTAATCGCTCGCACTCTCGTTGAAGTCTGTCGCGACCGATCTCGATTTCTTTCCTCCCTTCTTCACCGGCGCAATCGACGATGTCGCCGTAGAGTAAGTCCAAGTTCAACGCGTGCTCGTTTTCTGTTCTTTCACACTCTGTCTTCTTTTCAGTGAAGCCCATTTCCTTCTCTTTATCTCTTTATCTCTTTATCTCTCTTTCTTTCGTTCTTTCTTTCCCCTGTTCTTCTTTCGCTGATCGATCGATCGGTTTTAATCGATACGTTTTCTGCCGCTCGTTGCTATTCGTAGCGTCTATAATATTGTAAAGATAGTTATTTAACTCTGCCGCTTTGGCACGATTGTTAAATGAATACGCGACGTAATATAAATCACCTAGTAAAAACCTAAACCCTACTACTAAACCCTAAACCCTTACCTACGATATAATAACTTCAGCAAATATAACGACTCGAAAATAACGAGACGACTTCAAAAGTAGACTATGATAGTAATTAACAAGGATAAGAATAATTGATAGTAATGGTCAGGAAGAAAGGAAAACCAATAAGGAATTTGAAGAATAACACTTTACAGATATTAACTGCGCGAGTAGAGAGTTTAGAGAGAGAGGAACGAGAACGAATAAGAGCAACAGAAGGAAATCAGCAACGACAAAATAATAGTAATAGTAATAACGGAAAGAAAGTTCGACCGAAAAAACATATATGTCACGTTTGTGATAAAGCCTTTGCAGCACGGAATGCTTTGGACATACACATGCTCGTACATAATGGATTAAAGCCGTTCAAATGTCACGTTTGCGAATATGCGTGTAATACGAGTGGTGCTTTGGTAACGCACTTGCGCGTGCATTCAGGCGAGAAGCCGTACAAATGTCACGTTTGTGATGAAGCGTTTGCGCAATCTAGTCATTTGACAAGTCACTTGCGCGTGCATTCAGGCGAGAAGCCGTTCAAATGTCACGTTTGTGAATATGCGTGTTCGACATCTTTTGGTTTGACATCACACTTGCGCGTGCATTCAGGCGAGAAGCCGTTCAAATGTCACGTTTGTGAGAAAGCATTTGCACAATCTGGAGATTTGACGAAACATTTGCGCGTGCATTCAGGCGAGAAGCCGTACAAATGTCACGTTTGTGAATATGCGTGTACGACATCTGGTTATTTGAAAACACACTTGCGCGTGCATTCAGGCGAAAAGCCGTACAAATGCGATACGTGTGATGAAGCGTACGCCTCAAATCAATCTTTATCCCATCACAAACGAGCTAGCCAGCATTAGATACTATTGTTATTAAGATACCATTTCATCAACGTTAGTATCGCCTTTGTAATAGAAACACGCAAAAGCATAAATCTATGTCATCAACTCATCATTGATAATCTAATATTCTCGCTGCTGTGGAGTTCTAAAACACCACTTTGTGAACGCTCAAAAGACCTAATTAATCAATTATTTCAAATCGACGCTTCAAAATCAAAACAGGAAGAAACCCAGAAATATAAACTCTCTCTCTCTCTCTCTTTCATTGAAAATGGCCTCAACGCTAGTCACACAACAACAACAACAACAACAACAACAGCAAGAAAATGTTTCTCAGGAGTACTTGCAGGCAATAGTCTTGGCCTCGAATTTCTCCCAAAACGCAAACTTCAAACCACTTAATACGATTAAATCTCTACTACCGATCGCGAACGTCGCATTGATTGATAGAACGATCGAATGGTTATCGATGAATAAAGTATCAGAGATCTTCATAGTAAGCGATTTAAGCGATAAAGCAACGATCGAGGACCATTTTCGAGTGACCACTGAGGAGAAGAAAAATGGTAGGCAACATTTTCCGCAAACGGTGAAGATTAGGCAGTTGTTCAGTGCGAATTTAGAGACCGTTGGCGATGCTTTGAGGTTTGTGGATGAACAAGATGTCGTGAAGTACGATTTTGTGTTGTGCGCTGGCGATGTCGTGAGTAATTGCGATTTGACAGCGTGCGTGAACAAACACCGCGCGAGGAGGAAGAAGGATAAGTTATGTATTGCGACAATATGTTTAGCGAGAGATGGGAAAGGTGTGAGAGAGGGTAAGTTTGGGGATTCCGAGGTAACCGTTGCTATTGAACCTGTAAGTTTGAAGATTGTTGCGTTTAAGGAATCCAGAGGGTCGGCCGTGAAGGCGCAAGGGCCTTTCACGATCGACGCGGCGTTGTTTTCGGAACACGAGGAAGTCGAGGTTGAGACTTTTGCGAGAGATTTGAGAGTAGATATATGCTCACCAGAAGTATTGATGTTGTTTACGGATAATTTTGATTATCAAAGTGTGAGGAAAGATTTCGTTTGTGGCGTTCTGGATGAAAGAGAACTTGGGAATCAGTTACACGCGCATTTTATTGACTTGGGGAGAGAATACTGCGCGAGAGCAAACGACGTGAGATCTTTCGGTGCGATTGGGAGAGATTTAGTCAGAGGGTATTGCTATCCACAAACTGTCGATGGGAACTGCGTGTTCTTCGATAACACGAATAGAACTACTACTTCGCAACAATCTTCATCAACAGCATCATCTGCACCGGCAGCCGCTTCGTTTAGGAAGAGTAATTACAAAAAAATTCCAGGTAAAGGAAGGTTTGAGAACTCTTTCGCGGATGATAACGTTACGATTGCTAACACGGCAAGAGTCGAATCCAGTTGCGTGTTTGGACAAAACACGAAAGTAGGTGCTAATAGTAGATTACGCGACGCAATCGTTGGGCAAAATTGTGTGATTGGGGAAAACGTAAGTTTGATTAACTGTGTCCTTTTTGACGGTTGCGTTGTTGAAAAGAATGCAAAGCTCTCAAATGCACTGTGTGGATTTAACTGTATCATTCGCGAAAATGCAGTCATTCATAGCGGATGCGTCATTGGGAGTGGGTGTATAATAGGGAAAGATTTTGAACTCGCTCCGAATTCGAGAATCGGCGCAGTTCCTCAGTCATCATACGACGACGGTTCAGATAGCGACTCCGATGCATCATCGACCATGTCTGAAGATTCTGATGGCTCACACATAGACGAAGCTGATTTTGAACATATATATGGTGAGGAAATAGCTGCGAAATTCTCCGAGCAGCTTAATTTAGGTCCAGACGAAAAAGTATTGGAGAAAAGTGTGGGCAAAGACGGGAAAGGCTATCGATGGACGTGTTCGTCGTTTCGAGTGAAGTCATTAGTTCCTGGGATAATTCCCTCCAAACGCATATATCCGACCGAATTGAAGCAACAAAATAATAGTAATACTAGCAATACTAACAACGATGATAAGGTTACAATGTTTCAAACGACGAGAATGGATGTCGATTTAGAAGCCAATTCTGAAATCGACGATGATGATGATTCAGATGCAAAAATGAACAAAGAAGATAAAGCTGACGATGATTCTGATTCAGAGGCTGAAGAAGTACACTTTCATAAAGAGGTTTCTGAAACATTCCTTCGCGCGTTGAGAGATGACACCATTGATGAAAACGTCACGGTTGAACTCCAAGGGTTGAAAATGGCCGAGAACAGGTCGTTTGCTGATATCGCGCGATATGTGTTATGCGCAATTTTTGCACTCTCCATGCCGGCAACGAAGAGATGTGATAAGCAGTTTCGCAAGTTATTCCCGGATGAGTTCCCGAAAGATGCGAATGAGTGTTTAACCAGAGTGACTAAGCACGTGAAACGCTACGCGCCTTTACTCTCGAAATTTCTTAAATCCGAAGATGATCAAGTCGAATGCCTCTTAACGCTCGAAGAATTCTGCGGCGAAGAAGGCGCTTTCAAAGAATGCCAAGGTAAACACATCGCTAGCTCGTTTGCGAAAATCTTACACTTATTATATGACTCTGACGTCTTAACCGAGTCCGCCGTTTTAGCTTGGGCGGATGAGAAAGAAGGCGCAGAAGAAAAGGATTTGCATTTTTTGAAGAGAGCCGCTCCGTTCGTGAAATGGCTTCGCGAGGCTGAAAGCGAGTCAGAAGACGATGACGACGATGAAAGTGATGATTAGGAATTTTAATTGTCTATATTCTATTCAAAAACTGACCTAAATCGTTACCTACGCGCGACTTCCAGAAACTTTTCCCGTAATTAATCAATATCTCCTCCTTTTTCGCAATACATCGTCCTTTTTGTACCCTAATTGCACACTTAAGGTCGCCCGTGCTATCGACGTACTCATAGAACTCTGCATTCGCCTTACTCGATATGTTCCGATAATCATTCGCGTACCCGCCATATCCGCCAAAAACACCATCGATGACAAGTCTCCTCTTCGCAAATGAATACGTATAATCCGATTCCTTACATTCATCCCCATTCATCGTCACAAAACCATGATAATCAATGATCCACTCTGTCTCCCGTAATTTTCTCTGCGCGAATAATCCAAAACCACCGCAAGCCGGATGTGATTTCGATGTTATCTTAACCGCCTTACACGTTCTCTTGATTACGCTCAAATTATGTTTAGTAGTCGTCTTATGACGCAACGAAGGCGCTACTTCATCGATTAAAGCTCCCGGGATATTCTTTGTATCGAATTTCAGTGTTTGTAAGATCTCGCTATCGTTCATTCGTTAGCGTTCATTTGGTCCACAGAGTTCTCTCTAATATTAATAATAATAATGTGGGGAGTGCCGTGGGTCACATGTGTGTGTCCAAGAGAAATTAAGGAAATTTAAGGGCGTTGTGTACATTGATGATGACAAGTATCTTACAAATATAGCTAAATATAGCTACACGTACGTATACTTTTGTGCGTTGTCTTTACGTTTAAAATGAAACGATGTGTGCGTGTGTGTGTGTGCGTGTGTGTACGCGTTGCTTAAGAACGACGAGTCAATCTCTGATCTGTTCTGATCTCAAAGAAAGAACTGTTTATCATCTATTTCTTATTAGTAGAGCTCGCTTTGTTTTCGTGAGTAGCAGCCGCAGACTGAGCACGAGAAGCAAAGCTTCCAGATTTTACGCCTCCATCCGTTTTACTCGCTTCAGAAGACTGAATGCGAGAAGCAGCCGTGGAGTTCATAGGTGTCTTACTTTCTTTTCCTGACATAGTTAATAGACCTGTGTTTGTCCAAGAGAAATGACGATCCAATTTAGTTTTTGCGTTTTGCTAAAAATCGCCATAAACATAATAAGAGAGTGTTGAGAGTTAAATATATAAATTAATTAATTAATTAATAGTAATTAATATAAGTATTAATAAGAAGAATAATTGATAGTAATGGTCAGGAAGAAAGGAATACCAGTAAGGAATTTGAGGAATAACACTTTGCAGATATTAACTGCGCGAGTAGAGAGTTTAGAGAGAGAGGAACGAGAACGAATAAGAGCAACGGAAGGAAATCAGCAACGACAAAATAATAATAATAATAATAATATTGTTAATAATAATAATAATAATAATAATAATAATAATAATAATAATGGAAAGAGAGTTCGACCGAAAAGACATGTATGTCACGTGTGTGATAAAGGGTTTGATAGACCGAGTCATTTGGACACACACATGCTCGTACATAATGGATTAAAACCGTTCAAATGTCACGTTTGTGAATATGCGTGTAATACAAAGAGTGGTTTGGTAACGCACTTGCGCGTACATTCAGGCGAGAAGCCGTACAAATGTCACGTTTGTGATGAAGCGTTTACACAATCTGGTAATTTGACATCACACTTGCGCGTGCATTCAGGCGAGAAGCCGTTCAAATGTCACGTTTGTGATGAAGCGTTTACACAATCTGGTAATTTGACATCACACTTGCGCGTGCATTCAGGCGAGAAGCCGTTCAAATGTCACGTTTGCGATGAAGCATTTGCACGATCTGGTAGTTTGAAGAAACATTTGCGCGTACATTCAGGCGAGAAGCCGTACAAATGTCACGTTTGCGATAAAGCGTTTTCAGATTCTAGTGCTTTGACGAAACATTTGCGCGTGCATTCAGACGAGAAGCCGTACAAATGTCACGTTTGCGATGAAGCGTTTGCACGATCTGGTACTTTGACAACACACTTGCGTGTGCATTCAGGCGAGAAGCCGTTCAAATGTCACGTTTGTGAGAAAGCGTTTACGCAATCTAGTATTTTGACGAAACATTTGAGAAGGAAGCATCATTCATTATAATATATTAGCAAAAGATAGAAATTAGCTTACAGTTTGTATTTAATAGCTGCTTCTTTTAATCTAATTAAAACAACAATAAGTCTATTAAAACCAAGCGTTATACGAACAATCCATTCTCGCCAAGTTCTTTGGATTTAAAGCGCTTTCGACTAAATGAATGACACCTTTCTGTACGCTTTGTAATTGTTGCGCGTCGTTGCCGCCTTGTGAAGTTGGGATCAACGTTTTTGTGGTTAAAATTGGAGACGTACGCGCTAAGCGTTGCATAGCCTCTTCCACATTCTTCTTAGCCATGTCGTTCACCGTCGAAGCGTCTGGCTCTGTGAAGAATTTCGAATCATTATCATTATTACCAGTAACAGCAGCGTTTGCAGTAGATTGATTTTGAAAAGATAAACTTTGTTGTTGTTGTCGCCAAGGCCAAATAGTGAGCGAATCGCGAAAGTAAACATCCAGGTGCATGCGGACGTTTCTCCCCGGAGCCGCGCACGCTTGCGCGGCGGCTGCCATCGTCGCCACGAAATCACCTTTAACACCAAACGGCGTGAAAAAAGCATGCAAATTTCTCGTCAAACGAAACGGCACCGCTTCTGAATATTCAACCATTCCGTTTTGGTCAAAATTTGGATAAAAGTCGAGCATGAAGACTTTACCGGTGTTTTTCGCGAACGCAATCTTCTTTGGCGAACGACCGCCAATGCGAAGCAACGCGGAAACGAACGAAGAGAGAGCCAATTGTTGACACAGTTGCCGCTTAAAGGTCCAAAGATGTGCACCATTTGGTAACGTCTTGTACATATATTGCGAAAATATATTCTCCGTTACGTGTTGAGACGCAATATCCATAAACGCCTTGAGGCATAACTCCATGACTGGTTCTGGTCCAGTAACTTGCCCGAGTACGGCTGGGTTCAAAGCGGCTTTGAACAACTCCATTGGCAAATCAGGGTCTCTCCCATATCTCGCGCAATTCGCTTCGTAAACTTCTCCATACGTGCCTTGGTTCTTATCATCTTCAAGCAAACGAACTTGCGGCCAGGCTGGAATAACAGTTGGGACGTAAAATCGCAAATTCCTTCTTCGCGATTGTGGATGACGTTCCATGACGCTATTCAACACCTGCAACAATTGTAAAGTTCTTTCTTCACTTCGAGCTTGCGGTGTTAAAGATGTTTGAACTGCAAAACGATGTTGCCTACCATCGGCGCCGACAAAGGTGATCGCGCGATGCGCGTTGCCGTGGCGACGAACGACATCCACTTCAGAGTCAACCCATACCAATCTATTACGCGCTTTGGCGTGATCTTTAGCGGCAGATCCAGAGGCAGCCGAAGCAGCTAACGCGGCAACTTCACTGACGTGCGAACCTGGGACTTCAATTTCACGAAATTGAACGTCGCGAAGTTTTGGAAGCTCATCTTCCAATCGCAAGCAATTCGGTACGCGACGCTCAACATCTTCGCTCAATTTACGTTTCCACTGTTTTAGTTTCTGAATCAATTGCTCGAGAGTTTTCGGAAACGTATCTTTGGCAGTTTTCGACTCTGGATCTAAATCAGCTTCGTATGCGCCCTTATACTCCTTCACGAAATCTGCATGTTTAGAAGACGTATCTGGCGAGAAGCAAGCTTTGGCTACTCCGGAAAGTTCCTTCTTGAAAGGAGCCGGAACTTCCGAAGTCGTCGCGCATGGATACTTGAAGCATCTATGAAGCAACGTATGAACGACAACTAATAAACGTTCTTCTGGTGCGCACCCAAATCGCGTACATAATTCGGACAGTAAGACTTCAATTTCTGCAACCAAGTTGCCAAATTTTGCTCGAAGCTTATCAACCGTTTCCTTCGCCGCTTCAAAAACCGCTCTCGCTTCAGCCAAAGCCGATTGCGCTTTCTTCAACGAAATCTCGCGATTTTTCTTTTCTTCTTCATCTTTTGGTATTGGCGTACTCTCGAGTTGATTATATGTTTGCGTTTTTCGCGCCAATGCATCTCTGCGTTCGAGTAAAAATGTTCGAAGTTGATAATACACAGCTTGCGGATGCGCACACGCTAAACGAGTCAATATTGCTTTTGCGTGCGGTGCTTCCGGTCGAAGCAAGACCAATAAGAGTTGCGGAATCCAATCAATCCAAACCCATAATGGAATTGTATCGACGTGCCTTTGTAAAGCACGCCCAACAGCTACTGGATGTTTCGAGAAACCTAAAGCGTGGATAATTTTAACCACGCGTTTCCCATGGTCCTTTGGAGCGTGTTTGATGGATTGTAAAACACACGTCGCAGCTTGTTCCGTCCAAAATTCAGCTTGGTTTTCAGTAGCATCACTATTACCTCCACCATTAGATGTTTTCATCGCATTTTCTTCTTCCGCGCGATCAGCTCTGCTTTGACAATATTCACCCCAAGTATTCCATACCTCTGGCAGTTGTGCACAAAGCGAAACCGCAGTCGCGTAGCTTTCATGAGCGCCATCCGAGTCTCCCAAACGCTCTTGAAATTGACCTCTGAGATGGAAAAGCTTTGCTTGATGATGTGGGGCAAAATATTCCAACGAAGTCGAATCAAGCGCGTTTAATCCCGAAACTGCTTCATTTTCGATATCTAAATACGCTCTGGATTGTTCCGATAGCTTCACAAACGCTTCTTGAACCTCGACGTGCGGTCTTTGCGTGGAGAGAATACTCAAAGCAACTTCTGGCAAATTATGTTTACGCGCGATTCGAGCGAATCTGTTCACTGCCCACGCTCGATCTCGCATACCGAGTTGGTCGAGAGAATGTCCAGCCTGTGAAGCGATGGTCGGATGCACTTCTTGAATTGATTTTTGAGCGCCGGCAATCATTTCATGCATGAAGCCGCGCCAAGATAAGACTTGATTGTGCCATGGAACAGGGTCCCAATCGTTTGGAGTACGTAATCGCCAAGTTTCGAGAACATCTTGAACTAAAGTTCGCGAATGCTGCGGATTTTGATGTCCCGGTCTAGTACAATTTGCGAGCTCGTGCATGACCTTTTTGGACTCTTGAATCTCAGTGATTACATGGAAAGCGTGCAACATGGGAACGTGGCAGTTTGCACCAGTTTCGGGTAAACCCCACCATCGATCTAAAGCGCGTTTTACAGCGGCAGCCCAATGTTGTTCAGCATCGCGAATTCGACCAGCATGCAAGCGCGAATACGCTCTGACGCACATAATTTCCGCAGTCTCTTCAACTTCAGAAACATGACCGGGAGGTAAAATATCTTTCAAAGTGCTCCATTCATTTAAACGCCAGCTCGTGTGACATTGCAACTCGCCATGATTGACGGATTTTGCAAAGTCGGCGAGTAAATCCCATTGATTTAATTGTTGCGCACATTGAATCCATTGAGCTTCCCAACTACAAACCTCTGTTTTCGAAACGCCGCTTAAGTTACCACTAGTAGCGTTTTGCATACCTTGGAAGAAAACATCTTGCGCTTGTTGCCAGTGCCCGTGTTGCGCGAGCGCAAGTCCAGCGCGAGTGATATCTGCAGCACATCGCTGTCTCCATAAACCAACGAGAACGTCGCCTTCGTCCAAGAGTCGATACAATTCTGCCAAGGCATCGAAACATCGATTTTCTTGCGGATAACGCACGACATGGTTCTCTAACAATGCGATCGAAATATGCCACGCGTTGAATTTCCCGCCGAGAAACTTAATCAATTCCGAGGGGATTTTCGGTTGCGGTTGCGATAACGAAATGCCCTCTAACAACGCTTGAATAACATTCGGGCGAACAGCAGCTTGTCTCTGATGATACTCTTTGGAGAGTAAGCCAATCATTGGCTTTGCTAACTGTAACTGTTCTTCGCGCTGAAGAGTTTGCCAAACAATCGGAAAAATCAAAACCCATAAATAGTAGGCGACGTGAGTGTTGCGCTTACCTACTTTGCGAAGAGGCGCGACTAAATCCGAAACTCGAATAGCACCAGTAGCTTTGATGAACTTTGCATGACGTGCAAACAGTTCCATGATGGTATCATTTTGATCAGGAGCATCTTTTGCTGCGCTATCAGCCTTTTTACCTTTCTTTGTTGAAGTAGGTGCTTTACCTTCCTCGGGCGGTCCAGGCGGCGGCATCTTTGGATCTTCCGAGTCCGGGAATAAGCCCACGACGACGCCAGAATTTGGCGCTAATGTGACTTTTTCATCTTCAGTTAAGAGCTGCAAGATTAAATCCAAGCCTTGCATGAGCCAAAACGTATCCGCCATTGCATCCCATTCTTGAATGGTGACGATGTATTGCAAACGCAAAAAGAGCGATTGACCAATGGCGACATCGTATAGCTGAAAAAACTTATCCTTAAAGAGCGGGTTTCGCGTTCTCAACCCGAGTAAGTGTTGTCGTTCAACCTTCGCGAACACCTCGCGTCGAAGATTCTCTTCGTGCTTTCCACCTGGAGCACAGAGTTTATAAATAGCACCCAAAAGTTTGTTCTCCCATTCTTTCGTCTGCGTAGCCTCGAGACCCATTCGAGTGAGCTGCGCCATTTTTGAAAGAAACAAGACCGTTTCTTTATCACTTAAACTACCGATGCGTCGTTTTTTAGTCGTCGCTGACTTTGACACTTGTACAGATTCCTCGTCCGTCTTGCTCGCGGCAATACTCTCGGCCGGTTGACTTCCTTGAGTCGTCGTCGCCTGTACGGCGTACAAACGCGAGGGATCATAGGGCCCCAAAGTCGCATCGTCGACCCAATCGCATAGCGCATCAAGAATTGCAGCCAAAACAGCCCCATGTGTTCCTTTATCGTTAACCAATTGTAATAACATACGCAAAAACAATTGTTTGTGATCGATTACTCCGGCCGCGACAACTCTAGACGCCACCGCACGAACACACTCTGCAACGCAGTGCGCAACAGAGCCATATTCAGCTAGTGGAACCGTCATTTCTGCATCCTTCGATTGGGATCGACTTTTAGATGACTGTTGCTGAATCACACGTTGTTGTTGCTCAGCTACGGAGGCAGAATTCAACTCCTGCGTTAATCTCGATAATAACTTGATCAACGCCGGGAGATAGCGATCTAAAGCCTCGGGACACTCTCTCCCGAGCTCAACGAGTAACACGAGCACGCCCGAAAGCGAAGGACACTTATCTTGTGAATTCGGCAAAAATGGTTGGCCAGTAATTGCTGCTCCAATGCGTTTTGCACAAGTTTCATCAATTTTAAGACGGAGAACCTTAGCTTCCGGTGAGAGCAACAAAGACGCGGAGACCTGCGCCGGCAGTTGTCCCTGAGAATCCGTGGTTAGCTTAGCATCTGTATCCATTGCTTCAGTTTTGACTTCAGTCTTTACAACAACTGCACCATCTCCGATATCTTTCTTCTCAATATTATCTTCTTCACTTTTCAACTGGAGTGAGGTGTTGTTAGTCGCAGCGGCAGCAGCTTGGTCTCCATCTGCTTTTTGCTCACTAATAATCACATCCTCAGGAGAGCGCATCTTTTTTGTCATCGCTGTAGCAACAACTCTAGCAAGCATTCTATGCGTTTCAGCCGAGCTACTCGAGATGCACGGGTCAATAAATTGCGCAATTTGATTGACGTTTTGTTCGACAAACCCTTCAACTTCACACTGAAGCGCTAAATCGAAAACGACGAGACCGGTGCCCAAAGCGGATGATGAATCTTGACCAGCTTGTTCCGCAAGCGTCAATAGCTTATCGATGAACGTGAACTTAACTCGCGCCGATTTCCAAGTTGTCATCGCTCGCTTCAATAACTTCATCGTCTTCGTATTGAGATCTTTCATCACTTGATCTTTGCCTTCGCCGGTCAAAAAAGCCATGCGAACGAGAAAGTTTACTGTAATTTCTGCCATTGCAGGCGAAGAAGAAAACTCTGGTTCGTTGTCATCGGATGCTAAACCAGCCGCGACACCGGTTAATGACGGTTGCGTAATGAGCGAAGGTGCAGATTTAAGCATCGCTGCTTGAATTTTTTCATCTTCTTTTTTTGTCGACGTTGATTGCTTCTTTTCTTCCACTTCCTCCTCTTCCTCTTCTTCTTCCTCGTCTTCTTCTTCCTCGTCGTCATCCTCGTCTTCTTCTTCTCCTTCTTCATCTTCGGATTTTGCACTCCGTTTACTGCCTCGAGTTGGTTTGTTTCCATTCTGCTTCGTCGCAGTCGAAGTAAGTTTTCCTCGCGCACTTCGCGCACCGCGTGCGGATGGCGCAGGAAAAGGCTCTTTTTTCGCCTTTTTGAACGCACGACCACCTCTAGTCGAGCGCTTCTCTTCCTCTTCTTCCTCGGACTCTTCCTCTTCTGGTTCAGATCCAGCCTTCTTTGCAGCTCTGCCGCGCTTTCCGCGCGTCACGGCTGTCGTTTTCTTATCTGGCGTTTCCTCAGCTTCGGAATCATCCTTCTTTGAAGCTCCGCGCCTGCCGGCGGTGCGCTTACCGACGGTTGGCTTTTTTTTATCCGGCGTCTCTTTATCATCTTCATCATCTCCTTCTTTTTCGTCGTCGACTTCGTCTCCTTTATCGTCGATTGCTTCAACCTTCTTCAGTCTACCACCACCTCGAGTTGGTTTCTTAGTAGCTTTATCTTTATTCCTGGCTGATTTATCGTCTTCGTCATCCGATGCGTCTTTCATTTCTTTATCCTCATTATCTTGAAACTTCACATTCTCGGCTTCTTTAGCAGCAAGAAACTCAGCTGGATCCTTACGACGATCTTCCCAGTTCAAAATTAGTTCGACTAAATTGATTGAAACTATGCGATTTTCAATCGGAGTAGACGACGGTAAACCGAGCCGCGAAAGAGAATTGACCATCTGTGGCACGAACTGAGCGCGAGACTCGTAAAAGTGCGTCTCGTGATCGACGATCAAGTTCCATACGTGAATTAAATGCAACACCGAGTGACCTTCTTCGACCAAAATTTTCTTCGCGTAGCGGATCCAGATAGGATATTTATGATCTCCTCTAGAAAGTCGTTTTGGTAACGCGGGAACCAAAGCGTCAAGCGCAACCTTGACCAGATCCTTCGCGTCTGGCTGACACGCGCGGAGAAGCGCTACAAAGATTTGCAAAATAATCTTTTCCGGAGCTTGAAACGCTTGGAGGAAATAACATATGTTCACAAACGCAAATTGTTTCGACGCGCGGTCTTCGCGTTTCAAGTGATACCAAGCAAACTTGATGAGTTTCGTTTTGTGCTTGACGAGATCATCTGGCAAACATCGAGTGAGCAGCGTCGCGAGTTGCAAAAGCTGAACGCGAAATTGCTCGGCAAAGAAAATTGGAGCAGGAGAATCGTCATCAGTGTACTCAAGAATATCTTCGACGATGCTCGAAACCGCATCTTCGGTTACAATCATACGAGCTTCTTCGAGTTTCTTCGGACTCTTTGAACACCCCTCGAGAGAACTTGTCAACATTGGTAAAACAACGAGCTTTAAGTTCTCCACCAAAGAGTTTGCATCGTTCGCACTTTGTTCCTCGTCCGCGTCTTTTTTATTTCTCGCTTTGAACTTGGATTTAAAATCCGACAAAAAGAATTCTAAAATAGCTCTCTTTTGATCTGGTTCGTAACTTCCCGCGACGCGATCAGTAATGAACTCTCGCGCAAAGGTCAAATCGACGCAAGTCTTCGTTGACATAATGGGTAAAACACCAAACAGTAAATCGACCTCACCCGCGCGATCGCGGTCGACACATCTTAAAAAGCATTTTAACAATCGCTTTGACTCGAGGAGTTCTGGTAAACTAAGCATCTCTTCTCTTCGGAGGCGCTCAAGTCTTCCAGGATCGTTCCATCTTTTCCAAAGCGCATCACGAATCCCCTTTCGCGTCTTTTCGCTCATATTTGGCATCATCTTGAACATAACACAGCACAGCTTGATAGCGTTAAAAGATGCCAAGTCGCATCCAGAACCGATTCCAGAAAGTCCCATCGCTTTCGCTCGCGCAATTCGTTCTTCGGGGGAAATCTCAACACGTTCACCAGGTTTCCTCCCCTCAGAGTTCGATGCACCAGCGGCGGCTGCTTGAGCGAGCTGTGCTGGCGTGGAGCTACTTGGAAGGTAATATTTTTTATTGAATGAGTTGTCGAAAATCTTTTCGTAAGTAGCTTCCAATTCCCATAGAATATTATACCCTTCGTTTAGGCGAATGGTTTCCACGAACCGGTTGAAGTGTTGTGGCTGATCCAGTCTAGCAACGTAGAAATCAACCGTATCTTTCGCATATCGCGCTAAAAACTTGGTCAATGGCTTGCGATAGAGCGAGTGAACATCTGAGTGTACTCCTATCGGCGATAACGCGTTCTCGAGTTGAATGTTCAGCATAACGAGAGGTTCGAGGAACTTTCTGCAAGCGTTTGGAAGTAAATGAAATAAATTCACAGTCGCCGCGGCGATCTGCGGATCTCGAGCGTTGGGCTCTAACCATAATCGCAAATGCTCTAAAAGTTTATCACCTAAAGTTGGATTAAACCAATTCGAGAGCAACTCGAGAAGCTTCTCTAAACCAGCAAGCAACGGCAACGTTAGGTTTTCAGGACGACCGAGAGTGCCAAGAATTGGCCTTAAAGACGATTGCAAAAGCTCTTTGCTAAGACTTTGCTGACCAACGACGACTTTTAAAGTTGAAAATGCAATTTCAACAATTTCTGGGGTTTTGCTCGTCAACGTCTTGAAGAAAACTTTGACTGCTTTTTCGGTTGCGATATCAAACGCTTTTTGCAAATCTTCGCTGTTTGAAAACTTAATCACACTTTTTCGCGTAACGAGTGTGCTCATCAAGTTCGCGCATGCTGCACGCAACGCCGTAGTAACAGAAGTCTGAGAACTAGAAGATAGAGATACACTTGCCTCACTCCCATTCGATACCATTGTTTCCAGGTTGCCAGACAATTGCATTTTGATATTTGTCTCGCTTTCGGCGATGAGCAAAGCGTCGCTGAAAAGTTCCAAAAGTTGCGTCGGATATTGTTTAATCAACGGCTCGTGCATCTCCATCTTCACGCAGAAATCGATAACTCTGACGCTTTGAATCTGTTCTTCAATGTGTCTCGATCCAAGCGGCCGGGACAAAATCTTTGCAATTCTCGCCGGAGAAATGTTCAAAACATCTTTGATTTTAATGTTGCACTGTCGCGAAATATTAATCAACGCTTTCTCGACCGCCGGTCGCACATTTTGAGCATCCGAAGTCGATGCGACGGCTTCAGCAATGACATTTACGCCAGCTTCTACACCAGGTTCTGCATTCTCGCCTCTTGGAACACTACCAATCGGTAAGCAAACATCGCAAAGCTTATAGAGAACTTTTGATGTCTTTTCAATTTCCGGTGCCGCGTGTTTTGGTAATCCGCGCAAAGCTCGTAACAAGCATAGCGAAATCTTTGCCATATGCGGACGGATGATATTTCTTGGAATAGAGTCCAAGAGCATATCGATACCTTCAACAGCTCCAGTCGTTGACTGCCACGCAGTTTTGAAAGCGCAGTGACACAATCGCGGGATGAGAGCGTCGACGAGAACTGCAAGTTTTTGAGGCGGCTTCGCATGCAGACGCGTGACATAATCCGGAACAGGAAGTTCTTTAACGTTTGTAGGATCGGTATCACCATCGTCAGTAGCATCGGCGTTGTCATCATCTTTCGCAGCCTTGGTACCGCGACCTTTCTTCACCTTTGGCTCCTGCTTCTTCGTAGACTTTTCGTCTTCCTCAGCCTCACTTTCGTCATCGATATGAGTCATATCTGCGCTTTGACTGTCTTTTTTAATTTGAATTTGGTTGCTCTTCGGATACATTTTCAATTCTGCCTTTTTAAGATCTTCACAATCTTCTTTTGACAAGAGTAAGATGGTATCGACAAACGTCTTCATAGCTGCCAAGGCCGCTTTCACGTGTACTATTTGACCACATTCCATCGTATCTACGAGGGCATCTAAGAACAATATCGCATCAATCTTCTTTAATGCCGTAACAGAGGCATGTTCTGATGACGAAGAACTTTTTGTTCTCTCGCTCGTACTGGTTGATTGATTACTTGAAACACGAACGATATCCCCAATAAACAACATCGCAAAATGCTCAGCCACGGATTCAACAAATCCATTATTTGCTTTTTTGAGTTCTGGATCGGCTTCCGCGGAAACAACTGCTACGATTAATGATTTCATCACACGCTCTTCTGCAGCTAATTGCGTTTTCGTTTTATTGCCCAAAGTTGCTGCAGCGCGGAGATTCGCTTCGCGGTCGTTTTGGCGAGCGTCTTCAGTCGCGTCGTCGACGGACTTTGTCCAGCCGTTCAAAACAGCCGCGTCGATTGCGGCACGGATAGTTTTCTCGATATCCTCTTCCGTATTTTCGCCATCAACAACCATTGCATCTTTATTATCTTTATTCTTTGTTGAAGCTAACTCTTTCGCTATACCGGAAGAAACGTTTATGACCGAAGCTAAGCACACCCGTAAAAATGCCAACGCTTGATTACGGTGCTCAATCAAAGCCTCTACGTTGCTAGGGACATTCATGGATGCTGTCATCGGCGGCAGCACTCTCGGTGATTCTAAAATTCCGCGCATGAGCGCTATGCACCTATCGAACGGTACAAGAAAGCTCGTTTCTGGTTGAAACGTCAAAATCATGCGCAAACCGTGTTCTGGATTCTCCTTAGCTTCGAGCTCGAGCGGTTCTTTGAGAAATGCTCGATTTCTACCTCCAAGCTTACCTAACAACTGCATTGCTTTTGCACCGAACGGTGATCCAGATTGTTGTGGTTTAAGCATAGACCATAACGCAATCATCAAAGGCGTCTCGACCTCGGCTATGCAGGGATCGAGAAAATCGGGATTGAGAGAATCGACCCAGAATTCTAACGTGCGCAGTCCTAATAGATTTAACTCACTCGTTGTCGATTGTAAGGCTATGCACAAAGGCCGTGCAAGCTTTGGCAAGTGCGGGAGAATCGATGATAATCGACCCGGCAGAGTCAAACATAATTCTACAATCGTATCGTGAAGCTCATGAGGATCTGGCCCGTGTAGATACTTCAACATTGCATCAAGACAAGTCGGTAAGATGGGAAGCACCTCTCGATAGAGCAAATCAAATTTTGCCTGCGCGAGAGCTCGAAACAAATATCTGAGTAATCTAACATACGCCGACGGATTCTCAATTTCACGCATAGCTTTTAAACATTTTTCGACGATCGGAATGACGTAAGGCGAAAGCATGGCTTCACAATTCGAATACTTTGAAACCGCGTGAAGCAGCAAACTAAATAGCTTTAAAACTAGCTGCGCAGGCGGCGATTGCGGATCTTCTAAATGCTTGAGTTTATCTCGAACTAAAAGCATTGCGAGACAGTTTGCAAAATATCTCGAAAGATTTTGGTTCTGAAGCAAAAGATGCGGGAGTTGCACCATCGGCGCTAACTCGAGCATTCCGTTGAATAGATCATCGAATCGAATGCATGTTATATCAAGAAAACATCGTGGATCGAGCGTTGCAAATACCTCGGCGACGTGCGCACACATCTCTGCACATTCTGCGCCACGATATAAAGCCAAACATTTCACGCCATTTTTAACAAACGCGGCAGTACGACGAAGTTCTGGTTCAGTGAGACCAGGACGTAGCGGCGTTGTTAACAACATTTGCGCCTGCGCTTGTGTTTGAGCTTGATGCTCTCGAAAGTGTGTTATCGACCAAAGCAGAGTCTTCATACCGATAAAAAGCGTTCTTACGATTGCTTTTACATCGGCGAGTTCTTTGTATCTTTCGTCAGTTGCGTCAAATTTTTCTTCTTTGTCATCTTCTTTTTCGTCGACTTTGGCATCGTCTTCGTCGTCGTCGTCGACACCCCCGCGTTTCTTTTTGGCGGCAGGAGTTGAAGGGATTTTCTTTTTCGATGATGATTTCTTGTCGGTGGCGACGATATCTTTTTCATCTCTCTTTTCCGCGATGATGATACCATTTGAAGTACCTTGTTTCCCATCCCCGTCCTTCTCACCATCTTCCTTCTCAGTAAATGATGAAGAGGAAACCGGAGATGCCGGCTCTTTCTTTTCATCGTTCAAGTGCTCGACGAATTTCAATAAACTCTTCAACCTTGGACGGAGTGTTCGAAACTTTGTCACCGTGGCGTCTAAAATCTTCACCAAAAGAGCTCGTGCTTCGTCGGCACTTCCAGCATTAGCTTCCGTGCGTCGGTGATAAATAGATTCCACTAAATGGTGCAATAGACGTGCACACGTCATTTGTACACTTAATGGTAACTGCTCATCTTGCATGTTTGTCGAGAAGACGTGCACGATCTTGCGAATCTGGGGCAAAGTGAGATCTGAGCGCATGTGATGGACGAGTTCTGCCAAAAAACTGTACGCCAACGGACGTAAAGACTCATCACAAAGGCGCCCAGTGCCAACTAACGCGTGTTCTTCGAGTAAAGTATCCAAATGCTCGAAGAAACCACGGCAAAAATTTTGAGCTGATAAAGCGTGTCGCGTTGCGACTAACAATTCCTTCCTCGTCGAAACGACATCTGGGCACGTCCGCAACAAATCAACGACTGCAAGCGAAATATCTTTTTGATATGGGGCGACTAATTCCGCGCGCCCACGCACGAGATACGTGATGAGACTGATGGCTTTAACCTGCGCGGATTTCAAATCGGCAAAACGCTCGCGAAGTTTTACGCTCTCTTTAAACTCTGTTTGTGCCGTTCGAGCCGCGCTCGCATTCGTCATATGCGGCATAAGATCTTGAACCGCTTTGTGTGATATCGATGGATATAATTGGAACAAAAGCATGATAATCAACGGACATTCCGTGCATACTTTGAAAGATTTCAAGGCTGGAATAATAGCCGAATCGTTTGCGGCCCCAGCAGCTTGTTGCTCGGCTGAAACTTCGTCCTTCATGGCATCCTTCTGCGCCGCTTGCTGCGCTTGCTGCGCTTGAGTTCCACCTCGACCACTGTTTTTCTTCTTTGTAATCGCAGTAGTAGTAGTTTGTTCCGCATCTTTCATCTCCGCGTCTTCGTCTACATCGTCCCCAAAAACTTCATGCACGGTCTTCGGCACGCTCTCAAACACGTCGCAAGCAAAGTTCAAAAACTGCAAAGCCTTCTCCTCGCTCTTCGGTCTAAAATTCCTATGCACATCAAACGCGATTCGCATACAAACCAACGCGTTCTTCTCGCACTCATCTCTCAAAGGCTCTAAAGCCAACTCTAACAACTGCGTCTCGTACGGTCTCAGGACTTCGTTATGCGGTAACCTCGATAAGATCTCATACACGACGTTCCTTAACTTTGACTTCTCCGATCCATCACTCGCTGGTGTGTTCTCCCTTAAAATTCGTGCGAATACTTGGAAATACGCTTGTAACCAATTCGCGTATTCCGACGTATGCGCGATTTCGATCGACGCCCTGACCTCGGCTGCTAAAATCAATTGTTTCTCAACAGTGCTCTCTCTTGCGAAGAATCCTTCGGCGTGTTCTTGGAAATTCTTTGGGACCATTTCTTGATAATTCCTTCGTTCGTTCGTTCGTTACAAGTGTGTAAGCGTGTGTGTATTGTTTTCAACAGAGATAGCCGTGTGTGAAATTGATTCTTATACTGCTTATGAAATCGATGTTGCTCGAATGTGCTCTAGGTTGAAATTACAAAAAATACGCTTAAAATGTACTTTAAAGCGATTTCAATGAAAAACAAAAGCGACGAGTTCGTGGATCGAGCTTTCTTGAGCGTGTTTGAGCGATTTTAAAGGTAATTAAGATCGTTTAATGAGCCTATTAATTGAGATTTTTTGTGATGATTTTGTTTCGCGATGGAAGTTTTTAAACCTTTCTTCTGTTCGTTTAGGGTTTTTTATGAATAGAAAGAAATATTAAGAGCGTTCGTACACGCGATTCTATGAACTGCTGATAATATAATCTAATATAATCTAATTCCAAAATGTTAAAGAGCTCGATTTGAACGGTCTTCTTTTTACTTCTAATTCTCTCATGACCGAATGAAACGCGTCGTTCCCTTTTATTGAATCGGACGGTTTCTTCCAAGCGACTGACGGCCAGAATTTTTCAATCGCTACGAGTTTGCGCGCGATTTCATCAGCGTCGATCGATCGAAGGATATCGATCGTCTCCGCGTGCCTCGATTCGGGGATTTTGATCGAAACAGTGCGCCAGTCGAACGAGTTTTCGTAAGGGAATTCGATTTCGTCCGCGATTATGACCGGGATACAACCGACCATGAGAGCTTGGTACGCCCTCAAAGTCCACGGCGACCAACCGCGAGGGCATAAACAGAACGTAGACGCGCGCATTTCTTCGCGATAGCATACTTTATCACACGAGGAGTGTTGTTCAGTGAACACGACGTCTTTTATGTCCTTAAACGCTTCTTTCATTTTGATCCTAATACCTTTCGAGTATTGCTTCCCGAGCTTGTTCGCGATTGTTCCTCTGAAATATGCGAAAGTTTTCGCCCTTTTAACCTCTTTTTGCTTTCGTAAGCTTCCAGACCAAAACGCTTTTTCGGGTTCTAAACCAGGAATAACTACATCTTTCCAAGTATTAAACTGTTCGGATAAACTCCTATCACCTTCGGGGGTTAAAAATATCGATTTCTTGATATGTTTTTTCCAATCTTTGAATATGTGCGGCCCTCTCGCACCAGCAAACGTGAACACGTGATCGCGCCCTTGCGTTCTATTCCAAAACGGATACTGATCCGTAACCATCGTCATCGCCTCTAACCACCAACTATTCGTTTCTTGCAAACCTTTCTTTGCCCCTAACGTCGCTATATTCTCAAACAATTTACACTCTCCATATACTGGGACGTAAAAGAACTCCGCCTCTAAAGGGTCTATTGTATACATCTTCGACTGCATAATATTAGCATGTATGCGAATCTCGGTTCCATACTGATCAGTCACGCATCTCTTATTCTTCTTCAACATCTCTACATGGAATTTCGGTGGTAAATTATACACAAAAATCTTAAACGATACGCCTTCGTTCTCTGTTTTCTCGACAAACGCGCTCGCCGGCCCGGCCTCGCCGCTCTTCATCGCGTCGAAGTAATCGCGTCGTTCTTCTTTTCTAGATTCCTCTATCCCTACTTCTCCTATCTCCGTTCCTTCGATTTCTAAATCGTCTCCGTTTGAAACGATCTCCTTCTCCATCGCCTGGACCACGTCATCATCATCATCATCATTACTACTACTGTTACTTTTACTGCTCGACTTCTTCTCAATCTTCTTCTTCTTCTTCGAGCGACATCGTTCGAATCTCTCGCATTTCTTGTAAAACTCCTTCTCGCACCTCATGCTCTCTTTATTTCTTCGCTCGGCGAACAAAATCTGCATCTCGTTCGAGACCTTCCTTGCGCTTAATTCGCGATATTTCTTGAGATATCTTTCCCACCTTAAACGATTGTTTTGCTCGTCTTTGACGAACATATCCATGGTTTCTGAGTATTTACTGGTTTTGATTTTATGGATGATCGAGAGGAAGATGAGGAAGACGTTCGATAGAGCGAACGAGCGAAGGAGGAAGAGCGAGGAAGGCATCGAGTAAAGAGAGAGAGAGATTTTCGCAGCGTTCAAATTGTAGCGTCGTTGTTGTTGTTGTTGTTGTTGATGTCTAAATAAACAAGATTTATAGTTATGTACATTTAATTTAAAAACGAGCTACAATAATGTAATAAAAGACGCAGACATGGACAACGAACATAATAACAGCGTTGCCATCGGTATTGCATATGAATACGGTTTATTATTCGACGTCGACGAGGATGCTCGCGCATTCTCCGTGGATTTCTGGGCGTTTCTTACCAGTGTACATACAGTGATGCCCGTGTACATCGAACAAAGGAACGTGCTTTAATCCTTTTTGGACGTTTAAGACTGAACAACAATAGTAGCCGAGAAGGTCGTCTGCGTCGGGATCTTGGTCGAAGACTTCGAAGAGCACGAGGTCGAGTTCGGGGCATTTTGATTCCAAAGTGATCTTTTCGTTCCAATGCGGTTGCGCATTTGGACCGACTCTGGCCTCGGAGAAGACTTTAGTTTGCTGAGATGATCCGTTTTTGCCACAGATTGAGACTTTGACGTAAGTATCTGGAGCACCGACGATGTCGGCGTTTTTGAAAGCTTCCCATCCAGAGCCGGCGAGGATTGTGAATGTGAGCGTTTTCGCAGAAGCGCCCGTTTTCTTGCCGTCGAGTAAAAATTGCGGTTTTTTGATGTAACCAGAGCCGCCGTTGTCTGCGAATTTGCCCCGGTTCATGAAAATTGCTCGGTCCTTCCCTTGAAAGTTCAAAGCGACGATAGATGTACCAACGGACCAGGCCATGTTCGGATCGGCGTTATCGGAGAGAAGTCTTAAACCGCCCGGATAACATCTCAACAAATGTTTCTTCGTGAATTGAACGAGTTCTTTATATTCCGCTTCGCTAGCCATTGCTTTCTTAATCATCTTTTCAACTTTCTTTTCGCTTATCGAACACGATTTCACGCCGTCCCATTTTTTTGCTTCCTCGTATCCATGAAACTTTACGTTTCCAATCAAGACTAACTTCTTGAGTTTATCCGCGACTGAGCCGGGCGCTAAAGTTTCGGCGGCTTCGTCTTCATAATAATCTTCGTCATCTTCCTCGTTATCTTCGTTATCCATGAGTACTTCGTGCATGGATGGTGATAACGTCTTCGAAGTCGTCAAAACCGCCGCCGCTGCTACCTTTTTTTCCTTCTTCGACTCCGTAATCGATGACAAAAATTTACTTTCCTTACCGCTCTTTGACTTTTTTGAGTCTTGCTTATGCAACAACTTATCTCTTACGACGACTTTACCTTTCAATTGATTCGGCGAAGGCCATTCAGAGTTTATGTTACTTTCAGGTCTATATAAAATGTCACCAAAAATCTCCTCGAGCATATCCCCCATGACGCCCCTTTGCTCTACGTTCACGTGATTCTCGAACGTCACGATCACTGGATACTCGCTCCTCTCGAACCCGCTCTCCTTAATAGCCATTAAACAATTCCTCAATAAAGTAGGTTTACACACGGTCCCACCGTGCGTAACAATCGGTTCCCCTTTCGGTCCATCGTAACAATCCAGCTCTATCACGCGCCCGCCGTGTAATAAAATATCTCTCACCGCCTCCCCAGAGGACAGCCCTGTCAACTGATTCCCTTCCAAGTACGAGTTATGCGAAGAGTTTATGAAATAATGCGATAAAGGCGAGTCCATTTCAGATCGATCGAACTTAAATGGTCTCCCTAAAACGTTCTCCTCGTCCTTCGCGTGTTCCAATAAACTCTTCGCGATGCCGATCTTTTCCAGGATAACTGATTCGTGTTTTTCTAAGAACGATGGGTGATAGCGCGACCCCGGTTGGAACGGCTTGTTCACGTTCTGGTTCAGTCTATGATCCCTGGATTGACATATGCCCATATTTCCTCTTCTTATAATATTATCTACTCCTGTGTATTATTTCCAACGCACTTCTCTTATTCTGTACAGTTTATTCTATATAGCAAACACAACAACAGTATAGTTTATTCTACAGTAAACACAACGGCAACAGTAAATAGTTTATTCTGGTTAGCAAGAAGAATAATATCGTTGCTCATAATATTCTGTTTTAGGGTGTTAAACCCTAAAATTTTCAGACTTTTTTGAATTATTATTAGGGTTTAGGATTTTACCCCTGTTGTTGAAACCCTAAACATAGATAGCACTGCTCGATTTTCTTTCCCACGTCGTTCTTCTGTCATATTCGTGCTTCTACTACTGCCACTACGACTACTACTACTAGACTACTTTTAAGTACTTTTAATAACAAGGACTGAAACACGGCGAGCGTAGGGCCTCGATTTTCTTCAAGGCGCGAAAAATGTTCTCAACTGCGCAGGCGAAGACGATTTCGTATCAGTTTCGTTCCAGCAGTGCTGCCGATTTCGGTCGTCAAAGCGCTGCGACTACTGCCCTTGTTCGGGCGAAGAAAAAGAAGAACGATAGTACGAGCGGTAGAAAAAAAGAACGCACGATCACGCGAGCGAACGTTGGAAGAGAGAGTTCATCAGCGGCGGCGTCGGAAAAGAAGTTCTTCGTTTTAAGGAACTGCGGTGATGGGGATTCAGAGCACTTGGAAGGGATGTCGGACATACCGGTGACGTTGAAGTTAATAGGGGCGAAGTCGGTCGTTGGGAGAGTATCGAGTTCGGCTGTTAATTTAGCCGTAGGTGTGGCCACCGTGAGCTCTGCGCATGCGATGATCGACGTGACGAACGGTACGTTTTAAAGCGAAAAGAGATGGTTTGTTTTTGACGACGACGCGACGGCGACGACGCGTTTATTTTATTCTTCGATTTACTGACTTTTATTATCGTTCTCTTCTTCTTTACTCATTTATGCGTGCTGTATATCAGATGGGAAAGTGATGGTGACGGATTTGACGAGCACGAACGGGACGTACATCGACGGCGAGGAGCTTTTGCCGGGCATACCGCAAGAGTTACCGCTCGGGGGAGAGGTCATTTTTGGGGACGAACATTGCGCGAGATTTGAGCTCGTCATGGAAGAAGCGTAATGATGATTTCGATTATTGTTCGATCGATCGTACTGTTTTTTTCCGATTGTACTTTATTTATATAAGCCCGCTTGCCGCACACACAGCCCATGAAGTATATATATTTTTTATATTAAAACGATAATGTAATACTTTGTGTGTACTGAACTAAAAGAACTTGAGAGATGTAATTACCACTCGCCCGCTTTCGAAACCACCTCTAACCTCTTTGATTTGTTGTTGTTGTTCTAAAACAGCGTCTTTCACGGCCTCACAAATGCTTTGACAAATTGCGTTGCGTTCGTTTTTCGATGCGCTTAAAGGTTCTTCGGAATACGTTATGCGCTCGGATGTGATTTTGCCAAACCATGGAGCAGTTTTACGCGAACGCGAGGCTTCGGAAATGTTTGAAAACGTTAAAGTTTCAACTTCGTTATTATTCTTTAAGCGCATCTTCCATTCGTCTTCATCGAATCGTTTGCGTGCATCGTCAAAGAGTCCGACGCAAACGCGAATTTCATCGATAGAACTTTTTGTTATATCTCTTTTGAATTTGTTATTGTTTTCTCTCATTGAAACGACAAAACTTCTTTCGAAATGGTTTGCTCGACGTAATACGACCGCTATCGATGATGATGAGTGCTCTATACCATGCATACTTCGTCGTTTCACTGCTTCGAGAGTCCAGAGCGATGCCCAAATTTCGGAAATGACATTCGAAATACCTGGCAAGTTGTCCGCTTCGCAATAACTCTTCAAGTTTGAAATTACCAATAAATCGTCGTCAACATCGTTATTAGAGGAAGCCGATGCAGTAATTGCGATAAGTTTTTCGCCATCGTTCTCATCATGTTGCATATGTCTAAGCATGTTGCTAATAAATTTCTCTGGTAAAGGATTGTTTCGTATTATCTCTCGAATCTCGAGACAAATCTCATCGACTTTCATTTCATCGTCCGCGTTTGAAATAATCTCTTTATAAGAATCAATTCGTTTAATGAGTGCACTCAAAGAAGTTTCTTTATTGAAAGTATCGCAGACGCCAAACGGTATGACAACTCCTCTGGCTAAACTTCTTTTTTTAAGCATTCGAAAAGATGTGGCATTTTTACCGCACGTTTCTCGAGTCGCCTCATCGAGAGCGACGTATAGCCCATCGCCAGTTTCCCATTGAATCGAATTCTCGTCTACTCTTTTATAATCTTCTTCTTCTTGTTGTTGTTGTTGTTGTAGTATGCTATTATTTTTGACCTTTTTGTCGTAAGTTGATACTTGCAAACCTTTGGCTGAAGACATTGAAACGAAAGCGCATTTTCCCGATTTTGCCAATTTCATTAATTTTGAAATCTCTTTTTGATCATCAGTCAACGCGATTGAGTATTTCATTGCATTATTACTCGCCATCATGATGGACGTTTTCATAGCTTTCAGCATAAGTTTATCAGTGAATAATACATCGTTTACTTCAGAAGAGACAAAGGCAATACATTTGACTCGATTCGCGAATGCTTCGCTTAGAACAAAATCTGTTTCCTTCAGTTGTGTCGTTTCATCTTTGCGCACGACGACGAACAAATTTTCTGTATCCGTTCTTTTTGTCAATATTGCTCGTTCTAACGATGCCTCGTTGAATGCTAAGCCATCTTCGACGATGATAACGCGACATAAATCTGATTTATTAGTGATGTCATTCGAAGAAGTAGCACTAACTATTTCATACTTTTGTTCTCGACTTTCATCAGCGATTGCGTTGTCGATTGCGTTTCCACACGCTCTCAATAAGAGCATTAATTGGAAAGATACGTCTTCACGAATGGCGAACTCTACGTGGTCTTCGCCAACGTTTTCGGGTAAACCAAGCGCAGATGCTAAGACTTCTGGAACAAATGCGTATCCTTCGACGATGGATTTTAATTTACCGTCCACGACACGCCTAGCTCTTAATAAACTCGCGCGAAGTCTTCGAAGCGATTCGACAGATTCTGTCGGAGGTTCACTCTTGTTAACTCTATTGCGCGCGGATAAAACCTTAGACTTGACGCCGCACCACGTTTCGAGCTCGGCAGCAACAATTTCGCATTCGCGTCGCTCGTATCCGCTCATTCCAACGTGCCTTAAACCAATCGAGATAATTTCACTCATTCTTTGCCATTGCACGTCAATATTTTTATCGTTCAACTTTTTACTTGACAAAACGTCGGCGTATATGTTTGACGTTCTCGCCATTTTTTCGATTGCAGCAAAACGTAAAAATGCGTACTGTTCAAGCGCAGTTTCACATTGTCGCCATCGATGTCGTTCATTAATTGCTTCGTCGGGTGCATCATTGCGCAATCCCGTGACGAGACCGGAACAAAAATGCGCGCGAATTCTAGTCGCAGCGCGCAAGGCGTTTACAGTTTGTTCGCCCTCTTCTGAAAACCATCCTCGGTTTTCATTCACACCTTTCTTTTCTTCGTTTACTTCTTCTTCGTCATCGTCATCGTATGTTCTCTTCGATACGCCCGTACTAAAGGAAGATCTTATTCGTGCAGATTGAGCGGCAAAATGCGATGAATAAAGCGTCGCAACGTTTTGCATGATTTCGTTTTCATCGTCCAAACGATCGCGAAGGTCGTCCAAACACTCGAAGACGTACCCGCCACCTAAGAATGACTTCAAATCTAAATAAAACGCATCCAGATCAGCAACAAAGTCTTCATCTAATATCATTTCAGTAGTTGATCCTTCTTTGTTATTGTCATTAAATCTTCGAACGTTATCGAGAACGCGCCTCGTTGACGTCAAGGCGTCGATATCAAAGTTCTTCATTAAACAACCTTCGATCTTCTCAGTCATTTCATCTATTAACCATTTCGGCTGCTTTAATTTGTTTCCTTTATTGCATAAATCGCGAATTTTTGTCAAAGGCGCGTTCGGAGCAAATCTCGCATCAAAGCTAGGTAACCATGGATTAATATGTCTCACTAAACTCGCTTCTGATTTTGTAAGTTTTTGACCGAATTGATACGTCTCGCCTTCAACTTTTTCAATACTTGCAAAAATCGATCTCGCCTCGATCGCCGCTCTTCTCTTCTCGTTATATTCCTCCGTGTTTTCGTTTTTCGAACCATCGAGATTTGGTGGATGCGCGCAAGGAACTGTACCGGACGAAATCCATCTCAAATAAGTCGCAGCAGTTGCGAGCTTTTCGTTCGTTAACTCGGGAACTTCAAATCCAACGATTCCTTTCACTGACGCTAATTTCATGAACCATTTATTACGTTCTTTATCCAATGTTGCAACGTGCGTGATTGATGGCGTGAATTCACGAAGTTTAATAGAAACATCAGCTTTATTATCATTAATGATAATGTTGCTGTCGGCCGTTTCATTTTCTTCGTTTTCTTTGTCCAATAATAATATCGAGGTCGAATCAATACTATTACTACCACCACTATTACTACTACTACTACTCATACCATCTTCTACTTCTCTTTTATTATCATCACCACCTTCACCACTACCACGTTCGTCGAATTGAACAGCGCACTCTTGACTACGTTCAGCAATACCAATGGCCTCAACCCTCCCCTCCTCTGTTTCATTCTTCATCCCGACCGTTGTTTCCAAGTTCATCCTTCCCTCGAAGTCGTCGTCTACGCCGAACATCCCTCGCACGATCAATCGTTCCTTAAACTGCAACTTCCCATCGACGCACTCTACATCGAACGAAGATAACTCGATGACCCTGTTCCTTCCTTCCTCCCACGCGCACTCGTCATCACTCTCACGACCACAATCGCTATCTCTATCGTTACAAATAACAGCCTTGAACTCGACTGCGCTCTCAAACTCGGTCTTCTCTATTTCACATCGACCTCGCCATCGATCGCGATCGGTCCACTTCAATCGCAAACCATCTCTGACTTCCCAACTACCGAGTCCTTCTTCGTTCCCGCATATTCTCACCTCTTGTCCAACGCGTACTTTCGCCGTGATTTCGAATTCAATAGTTGCCGTGATAGTTTCCTTCTTCTCGTTATCATTACGAGCTGTTTTAGTCGTCGTAAGTGTCGCCTCATCATCACGATCCGCTTGATTTTGTTGATATTCGTCTCTTCGTCGTTGGTCCAAGACTGCCCTGACGCGTACTCTGTTCCTTCGTTTATCGTTCATGGCAACAGTAGCAGCAGGAAGAACGTGATTAGGGAACGCGGTGATGATTCTTGTCTCCATCATCAGAGCGATGTTCGCGTTGTTCTTATTTGTTTCTTATTCGGTTATTAGTTATTGTTTACTAAGCGCTCTTGGAAATATCTGTGGTCGTTCATCTTCATCAGCTGAAAATATCTCTCACTTATTTACTGTTTTTAATTCAGCCAGTCAGCCATCATAGTCTGCAACGAGAAGAAATGGAAGACGTCACAAAAACAATTAATTGATTAATTGATTAATTAATTAATTAATTAATTAATAATAAGCTTAATTAATAAGCGTAAGAATGGTCAGGAAGAAAGGAATACCAATAAGGAATTTGAAGAATAACACTTTGCAGATATTAACTGCGCGAGTAGAGAGTTTCGAGAGAGAGGAACGAGAACGAATAAGAGCAACAGAAGCTAATCAGCAACGACAAAATAATAGTAATAATAATAATAATAATATTAATAATAATAATAATAATAATAATAATAATAATAATAGTAATAATAATATTATTATTAACAATAATAATGGAAAGAAAGTTCGACCGAAAAGACATGTATGTCACGTTTGTGATAAAGGGTTTGATAGACTGAGTCACTTGGACACACACATGCTCGTACATAATGGATTAAAGCCGTTCAAATGTCACGTTTGTGAATATGCGTGTAATACAAAGAGTGGTTTGAAAACACACTTGCGCGTACATTTAGGCGAGAGGCCGTACAAATGTCACGTTTGCGATGAAGCGTTTACACAATCAAGTAATTTGACAAAACACTTGCGCGTGCATTCAGGCGAGAAGCCGTACAAATGTCACGTTTGTGATGAAGCGTTTGCGCAATCTGGTAATTTGACGAATCACTTGCGCGTGCATTCAGGCGAGAAGCCGTTCAAATGTCACGTTTGCGATGAAGCGTTTACACAATCAAGTAGTTTGACGAAACATTTGCGCGTACATTCAGGCGAGAAGCCGTATAAATGTCACGTTTGTGAGAAAGCGTTTTCAGAATCTGGTCATTTGACGAAACATTTGCGCGTGCATTCAGGCGAGAAGCCGTACAAATGTCACGTTTGCGATGAAGCGTTTGCGCAATCTGGTACTTTGACGAAACATTTGCGCGTGCATTCAGGCGAGAAGCCGTACAAATGTCACGTTTGTGAGAAAGGATTTGCACGATCTGATAGTTTGACGAGACATCTGCGCGTGCATTCAGGCGAGAAGCCGTTCAAGTGTGATACGTGCGATAAAGCGTACGCATCAAGTAATCATTTATCCCATCACAAACGAGCTAGCCAGCATTAATAATCACGCACGAATCATTCATCTACATCTTTCTCTCGTAACACTCGTTCAAAACTTCTCCGCTCATAAAAATGGCCAGCAACGCTCGCGCAAACACCTAAATCATCGACATAAATTACTTCGCACCATCGTTCGATTGGTCGCGCGTAAACCATATTCCCTCAATCCGATAAAAGACGATTGCATAGACCGTCTCTCGAATCGCAGTAATCATCATCTCATGAAAGGAAGAATCGTAAACGTCGCGGTGATCAAAAACAACGAAACACATGAAGCATTGAAACGAAGACTTCAAGAATTCGTGAACACGGAAACGTATACGTTAAAATCATTACTACTAACGCAGGAGTTGTTAGAGATCAACGCGGCCGATTATACGGCCTGGTGGTTCAGGCTACGATGCGTGAAGAAGATGTTCGAAACGGAAGATGATTGTTTTAAGAACTGCACTGCGATTGAGAAGGGTAATAAGAAACAAGCGAAGGAGAAGTCTACTGAGAAAAAGAGAGCAGTAGGTGATTGTGAAACAGATGATGATGACGAAAAACGCGCGCGGACGAGGACGTGTTTCGATCATTGTTTCAAACGCGAGATAGTACTAGAAACGGAACGAAAAAGAAACATGAAAGAACACGTAATGAACGAAGAACTGGGAAGAAAAGGGAACGAACTGTTAGAGAAACAAATGAAGAGATTAAACGTCGAAGCGAGGCGATTGAGAGAGGTGAAAGAGTTTTTTAGGAACGAACGATCGCCTTTTGTTTGGTATTCGCTAGAGACCTTAGCTAAGTTTAGAAGTGGTGAGATGACGAGGAGATTATTGCTCGAGGATGATGACGAGGAGGAAGTTGAGAGACCTTTAACGAGTTCGGCTTGGCAAACGAGTGAGATTGGAGATTTTAAGACTTTGACGAGAGAGAAGCTTCGAGAGTACGCGAGTAAAATTAGAGATATTTTTCCTAGGACGAGGTACGATATTCTAGACGAAGAGTATGCGTTCGCGGAAGCTATGGCGAGGAAGAAACCGAAAAACTATCAAGTTTGGAACCATTTAAGACAAATCGCGATGTTGGACGATAGAGAGTTCACGGTCGAGAAAGAGTTATTGGATCAACATAGCTATAGGAGACGCGCGTTTTTCTTCCAAGTCGATGCAATGTGCGACGGAGCTGTTCATCACTACAACGAGAACTTCACGCGCGCTTCCGCAATTCGATCTAAATATTTCGTTGAGGATATCATACTATTCGGCGACGATGGCGCGAAGAACATACACGCTTGGACGCATTATATTTGGATCGCTCAAAATATCGACTGCGACGTTTGGTTAGATATATTTTATGCAACGGAACAGTGCATAAGGAAAGATCCAAGAAATAATTCAGCGTTTTCGGCTCGTTATAATTTCGTGGAATACATGCTCGAGCGCGTTTTCGATATGAATAACGCGGCTGAGTTCAATGATCCAGGCACGACGGCTTTTGCGCTAACCGGTATGTTAAATAATACGCAACATTTACAATGGAACAGAGCGAGTTTGATAGAGATCATGAGCAATCACCCAGATTCTCAAAATGAAGCAAAGAAACACGTTGAAGAAAATTCTCAACTCGCGGTTTATAATGCCATAGACCACGAAGTATGGTCTTCTCCCGGACCCCGATATGGTTTCCCGCTTTGGATATTTTTTGAGTTAATCGTAGTCATGGAAGACATCCTTGGCTTTAGTTCACGTCTCAGGAATAAGGATATAAATTCGTTAATAAGTAAGGATCATAACTTGAGCAAATTTGGCTTTGATGTAGATGTATCTGCGCCGGATTCAGAGGCGGCGTTGAATTATGTCTTGGGCGTATTCAAACTCTTGCAAAGAAGAACCGAAAGATCGCTCGATGAAACGGCCAAAGATTTGCGCGAGTTGTTCTGGATCGAGTTGGAAAAGAAAATCCACGAAGTGATGCAAGTTGCGAAAGATACTGCCGAAAAAGAACAAGATGATATGATGGTTGATGCTAAAGATGACGACGACGGCGACGGGTTCAGACAACTTCGCGATCTTGAGACGTACCGTAGATTGAAAGTATGCGCAAAATTAAGCGCTGCGCGATTGACCGAGTTCCAAGACCGACACGCGAGAGTGAATTATGCGGAAATGATAAGATTCAAAAACGCCACAGCACCAATCGTAGCACTCGAAGGATTACCTGAAAGAGACGAGGATGTTTTCAGAAACTTGAGCAGTATAATGGATGTTTTAGAACGCTGCATCATCATGGATCCGGTTCGATCAAATTTCTACAAACAACATTTCCTCTTTCGTACGAAGATGTAACACAGAAAAAAGAAGCATATAAGGTAGGCGCATGATCATCTATATTTTCTATATTAAAATTTAGTACTACTACGTTTCTTATCACGTACTATAGAACAAACCAATTCAATTTAGTAGTCAGCATTTTAGTAGTAGTATTATTCAGTTAGGTGTTTGTGTTTTTGTTGTAATGGTATCTACCCCTCTGCGCCTTTGTTCACTAAATATATGCCACCTAAAGTCACCGCAGCTCCGACTAGCTGTTGTGCGTCTAAAGTTTCTCCTAAAACGAAATATCCTCCAACTACAGCAAACACTGGTGTCAAGAAAGTGAGGCTGGATAACTTTGTCAGATTCCCTGAACTAGCAAAATAGAAGAATAAGCTATACGCCAAAGCTCCTCCGAATAAAGACGCATAAAGTAAGTTCCCGTAATCTGCTAAAGTTAACGACCCGTTTGCGATTTCTTCGTATACGGCAGGTTCTGAAACTAAAGAATATGCTAAGAGTGGAATGCCACCAATGAACATGTGTAAACCCGTTGCCATCACTGGATCGACATATTTAATGACCCACCTTACCATGACCGTACCAACGGCCATTGATTGAGCGGCTAAAAGCATCCAGAACTCACCAGACTCGAATGGATGAGCGAGAAAGGATTGTACTAAATTGTTATCTACTCCTAATATACTATTATCACCGTTATTATTATGATTACTATGATTCAAGATGTTCACCAAAGTCTCGTTCGGAATCTCTAACAAAGACAGACCGAAAACGCCGATGGC
>Ga0209830_10000246_pt1 | contig 61569 bp, 62 predicted proteins | sample ArcticOcean_MG_C_12_FD_187439 | JGI IMG/M metagenome (GOLD analysis project Ga0209830, IMG submission 187439) | Marine microbial communities from western Arctic Ocean - ArcticOcean_MG_CB8_130 (SPAdes) (version 2) | ecosystem: Environmental > Aquatic > Marine > Oceanic | place: Arctic Ocean...
AAGGGAGAGCCTATTGATAATGTGGGTTCGTGGGCGGATGAGGCAACAAACGCAACTATCGAAGCAGCCATTAAGTCAGCTATTATGGGCTCGTAACGTTATAATCGTATACAAAAAAAACAAAACTAAACAATAAAAAACAAAACAATAAAAACAAAACAATCAAAACAAACAAAACTAAAACAACAAAAAAACACTAAAAAAAATACGTATGGTCTTCATACGTTCTTTTTTTTTTGTTAGAAATATTATACTATAGGTTTAGTAATAAATTTGATTATCACCGTCCTTACAGTTGTATATGTATATACATCGGGTTTACTACACGATATCTTCAAATGGCTTGGAACAAACACCTTTACACATCTGTAGGAAAACAAATCGGTATCGTAAAATTGATCGATTCCTATCAACAAGATTCTACAACATCTTCAAAGAAACGTTCAAAGAAACGTTCAAAGAAACGTTCAAAGAAACGTTCTACAAAAAAATGTACAAAAAAGACAAATAATATGGAATGGTCGAAACACGCTTATCCGGAAGTAATGAAACATCTACACATGGAAACTCTCATGCTTGTTCCCGGACCGCCGGCGTGGCCTCCCCAGTTGTTCAGACATCAACAAGAAGGAGTAGAATGGATGCTAAAACGTGATAAGGACAAAAGATTTCCAGGTGGTTTGTTGTGCGATGAACCGGGCATGGGTAAAACGATTCAAATCGGTTGTACGATGGCCTTGAACCCGGTCAAAAACACGTTGATTATCTTGCCAAATGCGGTCGTTCAGCAGTGGTGTGATACGATGGGAAAAATGTTTCCTCAAGCCAACATCTACATTCACCATGGAAAAACCAAAATAACGGACGCAAGTGTATTGGACGATTCGACTATGAACATTGTCATTGTCACAATTGCGGGTATTCAAAATCCAAAATTCGAATCAAAAAAAAAATCTAAAAAAACAAAACGTAGAAAAAACTATTCCATGAAAGTGTTTAAAAACCTTGTGTGGGATAGAATCATTATGGATGAGTGCCACTATATTAAAAACAAAAATTCTATGCGATCTCGTTCTGCGTGTGCTTTACTAGGGACGATCCGATGGGGTATGACGGGAACACCCGTTCAGAATAGCATTAATGATCTAATTACTTTGCTGATGTTTATCAAACCGCACGGTTGGGATCAGGCCAAGTTCCCTATTAATGTGCCCAGTTTGAAGTTTTATAAAAAGAAACTTCTACTTCGTAGAACAAAGTTGGATCATCCTATTGATCCAGAACATCCGATTACCATTTCTACAATCAAAGATATAACGGTTACCTTTCCGTTTGCTACCTCCAAGGAACGGGAGTTGTACGAGGTAACGCTGAGTCATATTGAAACTACTGTAGATGATACGTTGTCTGACGCCAGTGAAAGCAATATTGCCAAATTTCAATGTGTTCTCGAATTACTTCTTCGAGCGCGTCAACTGTCTATCCACCCGCAAGTATATCTCGATGGTATAAAACGTCGCGCGGATCGTCTAGGTACTGAGTATGTGTCGTATTCGGATGAGGAGACAAACTATGATTATAGAACATTGTCCAGTCGATTCCATAAAGTTCTACAATACATTGAAGAGGGACGCGATACAAATCAACTGGTATTTTGTCGGTACACGTCCGAAATGGATTTGTGGGAAAATGTACTGACGCAAAGGGGTATTCGTTGTTGTAAGTATAATGGCTCAACACCGTTTGAAGAACGCGAAATGATTATTAATAGTTTTACCTTGGAAAATCCTGGAGGCGTACTACTGATACAAATCATGGCTGGTGGCGTGGGGTTAAATCTTCAACAGTTTACGAGAGTTATGTTGACTACTCCAGATTGGAATCCATCGAATGAAATTCAAGCAGTTGCTCGTTCTCACAGAATTGGTCAAGCTCAACAAGTTGAGGTGTTTCGCTTTATTCTCGATGATCCCGAATGCGAAAAAACAATAGATACGCAGATTATGGAGGTTCAAAAAAAAAAACGGCTAATCATGGCCGATTTACTAGAAGACGAGTCGTTATACACCGATTGTAAACTAAGTTTGGTTGAGATACAGTCGATGATAAAACAAAAAAAAAAAAACTTTATAGAAAATATAACATTTGATTTGTAGATAAAAATAAAAAAATAAAATTAGATTTTATTTTTTTATTTTTTTATTTTTTATGTTTTATGTTTAGTTTTTATGGTAATATAGTTATGTTATACCTAATATTATTGTGGGAGGTTTGCTGGAGGTGGTTCTGGCGGCGCATTCATGTCTATAAATTCTTGAAGACTCATTCCTGTGCTTAGGAAATTATCTCGAATAATGTTATTCATAAAACGATATCTATGAATAAATACAGTTAGTTCATCCGATGAGTGTATGCCAAGTGTCATGAGTTTATGTGTAACAATATTAAGTTGTTGTAAATAGGTATGATTAAACTGTTCTAATGATACTATTTGTTGTTTAAGATCATTAATTTCACGATTCGGTTCCATCAGGGGGGCTCTACACATAGGACAATTTGTATTACCTACTGATATATTGGTCATAATACAATCCGTACAAAAGATGTGTCCGCACTTTAGTTCAGTTCTTGGCTTATCGCCAATATCTTCGAGACAAATAACACATTGTAGTTTTTTAGGAGCAAAATGTGTTTTTTTAAATGGATTAAGTGTGTGTGAAGGAGGCGGTGGTATTACAGGAATCAACCCATGTGTAGGTGCTGGTGGTATAAGTGTAGTAGATGGTCGTGTGGATGTTGATTGACCAGCTACAGTAGGCCGATGTGTTGGAACAGGTGGAACTTCCTGAACACCCGCACGCAGTAGCGGACAGGTTTTGCGATTATGTCCGCTGATACCGCAATGTCCACAAGGCATAATATAAGTAGTGTATAAAATGTAGAGAACAAGTAATGGTTGAATGTGAGAATTATAATATTAGAGCATACAGTATCAAATTTTTTTATATTTAAAGATAATATTGGAATAATACAAGTGAGTAAATAATAATTATAAATTTGATTATAAATATTTTATGATTGTAATAAATTAATAAAATCAATACATTAATAACTATGAATTACTGGTGTGAAGTGTGTAAATATAATTTTAATCGGTGGTACGAACGGGTAAAAAATTGCTGTTCGAAATGTGCGAAAGTCTATGTTGAATTTAGTGATTATATGATAGATAATCATGTGGTACTTTAATAATAATAATAATAATAATAATAATAATAATAATAATAAAATTTGATAAAAAAGTATATTTATTTTTTTTATCAGATTATATACAATGGCGCATATCCATGTAAAAAATGTAAATGATATTCTTACTACTATGGGATATGATACACAAGAAGAATGTATGAAACAAACTCCAACTCGGTTTAGTACATATATTCACTCGTTTAGAAAAAAAACAGATAAAGATTTTGTCGATTATTGTACTAAAAAAAATATTAAAAATACGTATATGAAAGAATCCTCTCTGCCTGTAAAAGTGACTGTTGATGCTATTTCTGTTCATTCTGTTTGTAAACATCACATGTTACCTTTTTACGGAACCGTTTGTATATCCTATATTACAAAAGGGTTTACATTAGGCTTAAGTAAATTTAAACGTATTGTTGATTTTACTTCTAGTGAATTAACCACACAGGAAGAATTAACTCAGAAAATAGTAAAAAATATCTTACTTGTATTACCTGTAAACGAATTACAGATTAAAGTAGAATGCGTTCATTCGTGTATGATTATACGTGGAGTAAAAGATTTACGTACGACTACAAAAACCGAAATTTATATAAAAGAAAATGAATTAGGAGTAAATAATTTAATTACTAACTTGTGTTAAATAATCACATAGATAACAGTTTATGTGTAACATAGGTAATAAGTTTTTCCGAACATTCGTCCCAAAATAATTTATCGTGATCATAATATTGTTCATTTGTCATTTCATTATAATTTTCTATATGTAAAGCTTTTTTTGTTTGTGTTAAATATAAATATGCTTCTAGTTGAACCTTTTCATAGGCAGGTATTTTATAAAACAACCTTCTTGAACGGTTTTTACTTTCTACGACTGTATCTGTTCCAATCATTCCATCAATTTTTCCTTGAACAATAATTATACATACATCGTCCGAATATAACACACGTGTATATAACCTATTATTTCTTTTTTGAATAACAATTTTATTTTTTTTTTCTGAATGATTTAAGGAAGATTCTTCGTTATGCGTTCCCCGTGCTTTAATTAAATCACTATAAGTGCTTTTTTCTAACAGTTTTTTAACAACAGGTGTTTGTTCAAGTATTTTATGTAAATTAGCATGTGATTCTTGTTCCGTTTGTTTATCTAACTGAGGTGCTATACACATAGTGTTAATTTTTTTTTCGATATCTTTTTTAGTTGATTGTTCAGATAATTTAAGTTCTTTTTTAATAGTTTGTAGTATTTGTTTATCTTGTATTTGAACTAATTTTTTTTGAATATCCGTGCGAATGATTTCTCCTTTTTTTAGACGATTTCGGATTAAAATTTTTTCTGTTAGTTCATTAATATCTTGATACTTGTTATGTCCCGTAATAACAGCCAGTTCACTAGCATTTAATCGAATAGTCGTAGCCATAATATTATATATATATATGTATTCTTATGTATAAGTATATAATATCAAATTTAAAAATATAAAATGTAAAGTCAATATACGTAGGTATATTTATATAACAATACGTAAAGAAACAACATCTGTAGAAATAGTAAATTGAGAATCTTGTAAGGATTGTGTAAGAGTATCTTTACACGAGGTTTCAAGATAATAAGTAGTAGTAACAGCATTTTCTATTACATCTTTGTTAAACGTATTTTTAGAAGTAATAGTTACGATATTTTTGTTTTTTTTTGATACCATTTCAAAAAGAGTATCAACCATAGCGTCTTTATTCATTCCCAATGCGTTGGACAATGTATCCATTGTTCCAAATGAACGAATCACACCATCACTACATAATCCTAAAAATAAATCTAATAAATAAATAAATTCTAATTGAGTAACACTTGTAATAGAAAAGAATAACATATTAGGGTTATCAACAAATGTTTCTATAAAGTTTTCCGAATTGTCCATTGGTATAGAAAAAAAAACTTCGGTAGCATCTTTATATTTTTTTTCAGGTAAATATATTACTTTTATTAATTCTGTTAGTTTTTCGGAGGATTTACCTTTACAAACATGGTTGTCTATAGTCGTTTGTAATGTATCTATAGTTTGTTCTGGCATAGGATCAGTTGTATCTAATATAACGGGTTGTGTAGTAGTAAAACTATTAAAACTGGGGAGCAATGAATCAAAAATGTGTATTTCTAATTCAAATAATATATTCTGTATACGTTCCGATAATGACAATGAAGATACTGTATCTTTTGAGATAGCAATATATTCTTCTATCTCTTGTATAACAAGCTGTTCAAAAAAAGTATCTATAGAAAAGGTACTATTTGTTCGTTTACAATGTATAATAGCAAGTATATCATTTAAATTGATGTCTAGAGTCACTATTTTTTGTAGTAAATGAAAGGATATATCAAGTTTAATATCAAAAGGATTTAATTTACATAAATAGATAGTGTGTTGTAATATATTCGTAAGTCGTTTTTGTATATGTAATTGTTTTTCATACACATTTTGATACGAATAAATAGGGATATCAAATAAAAAAGTGTGTAATTGTATAGATAAAAATGTAATAATATAATCGGTTGTTATGGTGAAATCAGTTGTATTGGTAGATTGTTCAATATGTTCTTCCATTAATTCAAAAATGGGTTTAACATAGAGTTTTTTATATTCTTTTATTTTATTAACTACTGTATCATTATCTAAATCTAATGAAGATTTCATAATGTCAATATTCGAATCAATAACTGTTAATAATTGTGTATATATCTTTGTAAGATCAATATTATAATGTGTGTTATTATCCGTTGAAGGTGTTCCGTACGATATACGTTCTAAATACAATTGAAAGGTAATCGCGGTAGTGGATACATCCGGTAGATTAGGATATTTTTTTACAATATCTTCAAATAAAGTTAATGGAACTCGCATAGAAGAAAGTAATTTTTCTAGAACTTGTTTCATATTTTGAAGTATACTTATATTATCTGCTAATGTTCCCTTAACAGTAGTTTGTGTAGGTTGAAATGTCTTTGGAGTAGTGTTTACGGTTGAGTTAGTGGTATCACAATTTCGAAAAAATGTATGTATACTTTCCATAAAAGCATTAGTATCTACAGTATTATCTGGATATTGTAGATATGCGATAATGTCAATACTGATGAGTAATATATTCTGACCTTCAAATAATCCTGAAAGTTGTAAATAATAATATATAAATAATAATAATTTGTTTTCTTTTTCGGGTAATCCTAGACTGGCTATTTTAGTAGCATCTATTTCAGATATTTTTATTTTGGGTAACGACATGCTATCATATATATCAATTTGAGGTTGCATATTTGTTGGGTCCATTATGTATTACTTACTATGTAATATATAAATATAAATTAAATTTTATATTTATAAAAAAAAATCAATTTCATTTTAGTGCTTATGTAATAATTGTTAACAATCTTTAATATTTTGCGTTAATAATAACCGTTGTACACTTCCATTATACGTATGGCGTCTATATATTTTATTTGTTAATTGATGATAAATAGATGTTTCTGTTAAATTATACTCAAATAAAGGTATATAATTTTGCGGGTCTAATACACAATTATTTTCATTTTTACATGTAGTAGGAATATTATTATTGGTATCTATCCATGGATAATATGTCCCAATAATATTAGAATATTTGTCTACTAGTATGCCATTATTTGTTGTTGTTATATCGGGTATTTTAAAGACTTTTATACTACAATAATTTTCATAGTCAATAATTTTACATTTTAAATAATTATGAGTAATATACTTTTTATATACACCAATACGAAAACTATTTTTTCTAAACACTATTTTATGTTTTTGTCCATACTCTTCGTATGTTTGTATGATGTCATCACTCGGCTTCACATTTACTAAACCTATATAATCATTATATTTATCACAATGATAACATATATTAGAAATAGTAGAAACAGGATTAAAACATTGTTCATTTATATTTAAAGTGACAGGATTAAATCTTCTACAGCGACATCGTTTTATTTTATTATGTTTTATGTCATGTAATAGTATTTTACCTATAGATTTTCTGGTAATATTACTATTATTATGTATATTGTTAACAAAGTTTTTTAACTCATGATAATGGGTGGTCATAATAAACCAATCATTAATATAGTAATGTGTGTATACCATAATATACATGGGGTTATGTATATCAAATTTAATATTTATGGAATAATTATTATATAATTATTGAATAATTATATACTAATTATATACTAATTATATACTAATTATATACTAATTGTTATATAATTATTTAAATAGTAGATATTCTTGTCATATATATATGAGTACGATTATGTTTCCAGAATCTATAGAACAAAAAGAACAAGAACTACCTGACACGAATGAAAATAATATACAATTAACAATTAACAAAGTTAGTAATGTTCTCAATGAATTAGATAATATAAGTAGTGATTCTATATTAGATATTTTAGAACAATCCGAACCACAATCTATTAATTTAGTTAAAAAAAAGAATGATGGTCTATACAGTTTAAATACATATGACGAAATTTTTTTTAAAAAATATAAAAATCGTTTAGTTAGAAAAAAGGCATTATATATATTATCCTCGGAATTATTTCAAAAAAAAGCGTTATTTTTAACTATACCGAGTATTTTGATAACTTGTTTAATGAGTATTATTTCATTTTTTAGCGCTTCTACTTATTTTTCTGAAAATACACGGATTATTTTAGGATTAGTTGTAGGAAGTTTAGGTAGTGTAGGAACATTATGTCAATCGTTTCAAAGTGCCTTAAATTATAATACAAAGGCAGAAGCCTTTCGAACCGCTGCTGAAAAATACGATAAATTAATTACTAAAATTAAATTTGAGCTATATAACCATGATGAAACAGATTTTATTGATAAATTGGAAAAAGAAGTTCTTAAGATAACCTCTGATTGTAAATATTTTCCTCCACAAAGTGTTAAAAATATGATTCAAATAAATGACAAACTAAAACATATGATTGAAGATGATGACCACCACCGAGAACAAAATCAGAATAAAAGTATTAATGTTACAATACATAAATAAATTCATAATTTAAAAATAAAATATATATAGAATGTATTATTACGTGTAGTATGAATGTATTTGTATACAAAAAAACCTCCACAGATTTTGAAAAAGAGGAGAAAATAAACAAAATAAAACTAGATATGTTAAAAGATTTATTTAGTGTATTACATATAGATATTAAAACTAAGTTTGATTTAATTAATGTAGAGTTAGATCGACACGCTTTATTACAGGAGCCTTTTTATTCATATGTTATTAACTATAAACAAAAATTAAAAACATTGTATAAAACATCTCATTATAATTGTTTACATACAAATTCGGAAACAAAACAAAAGTTTCCCTCTATTAACTTATTGCGCCAAATATTAAAAAGCAATGAATTACGATTATATCCACAATATCGTTGTTTGGGATATGATGATAATAAAAAAAAAATAGTTCAACGTTATTTTATTATACAACATTTAGATAAAGATGAACTTATAAAATAATAGTTAAATAGTATTAAATTTTCACTGAGCTTCCACCTGAAGCGAATTCTTCCATCGACAGATCTGATCATGGCGCAGGAGGAGGAGGAGGAGGAGGAGGAGCTGCTCCACCGCCACCACCGCCAGCGCCGGCCTCGGCTGCTTGGAGCGCTGCCCAAGTACTGTTCCAAGCGGGACAATTTCCAGCATCGGGGACATTATACATGCTTGGCGGCAGGCTGAGGCGAATGGAGATATTACAGGTAGGTAACCATCGGATAGTTGATGTATTATTGTTCAAATGTAATATACTATAAATACTAACAGGGGTAATTTTAGATATAGCAGCACCAGACATAACAGTTGCGGAAACATGTTTCATATTTATTGTTGTCTCTCCTGCTGAATCGGCAGTAGAAGGATCTTGATCCCATGGTAGTTCACTTACCCCCATAAGTGAAATGGTGCTGCTGTTTCCATAGGCCCACCCCGTCGCCGGCCAAATATACTTGTTATCATCAACATTCTCCGGGAGATCGGCTCTCAGCACGACACCGAAGTGTATCATGTCTTGATGTCCAGATATGATAGTTTGTATACTATTACGTTGAATAATTCTTTCTATACCGTTTCTGAAATACGCCAGTCTCCCGGATCTATCATCTTCTCGTCTTCCTAAGGGAGCATCATCCGGACTAGAAGTATGAGAAAAGTCAGACCACATAAAACCCTTCGCAGCTTGAGGAGTACTAATCGTGTGAATAGAATTATCATTAGCTGAATCTAAGAAATTTATAATGTCGTTTTCTTCATGGGCCTCACTTATTCCACCATGACAAAATTGATACCACAATGGTGCGGGGTCCATCGAGGCGGATCTTGATTTAATAAATAATCCAAGAGGCAAATTTTTAATTAGATTCTCCAAGTTGACGGATTGAGTTGGGAGTTGACCTGCGATTTCCTTTCCGAAACCGTAATCAGACTGAGCGGGGATGCGCCGCCCCGACCGATCTGTGCGCGCGCGTTGCGTTCCATATGTGTCTTGTTCTTCATGATTACCATTTAATATGAATACTTTGTACTCTGTAGTGTTGTCCGGTATACTCCAGTTATTAATTATAAATAAATTATATATTAAGTACATAATTTCCACCCCATATGGACCCCGATCAACTAAATCTCCCATTAATACTAAATATGTTGGTCCATTTCTATTTGTTAATTCCCATTCACTGTTAAATTCACCCTTCTCTTGTAAGTCAAGTAACGCGATTTGTAGGGAATGTATATCACTATGAAAATCTCCAAAAGATATTATGTTCGCATTATTCGGTAAGGTATATTTTAAAATGTTTCTTTCACTGTTTATGTCAAAGTCCGTGCCACCGCTTACATGTAAGCGATCATATATACCATCTACTATAGGTACTATATTTTGTATTTGTGTTTCAGTTATAATTTTAAATATTTCCATGTTATATCCACAAGTGCTGTTTTTACCTTGGCACTTCCCGTATGTGGGATCAATCAAGTGTGGTGTTGTGGCGAGGTCGTCGGCTGGTCTGTTTTGTTTGTGTATATATGATACGTAATTTTTAGGTCTTCTACCTATAGCTTGTATTAGATTGTTTATTTCAATGGCATGAACTCCAACGGGAGGTGGAGGTGGAGGTGGAGCCGCAGCCTGCGCTCCACCACGTTGTTTACGGCGTGCTGATTTTTTTTTTTTTGAAGAGCGTCTACGGCGTCTCGATGTTTTTCTTTTGGAAGAGCGTCTTCGACGTACTGAAGTTTTTCTTTTGGAAGAGCGCCTTCTGCGTGTCGATGTGTTTCTTTTAGAAGAGCGTTTGCGGCGTACTGATGTTTTTCTTTTAGAAGATCGTTTGCGGCGCAATGATGATTGTTTAACCATTCCTGTTTATTTTATATATAGTATATATAAAATAAATATAAAATAAATATAAAATAAATATAAAATAAATATAAAAATTTTTACTATACATATTAGGTCTGTTTTGTTAATAGTGAACGTAATGTGTCCAGCATGTTTTTTTTAGGACTAAAACTTGGGGGTGTATTGGGCCAAAAATTATCAAGGGATAATGATTTTTTCATTGTAGACATATTGGAATCGTTCGAAGGTGTCATCGCAGGAGAACTAAGTGGGGTTTCTTGTTGAATATAATTATTATTTTCTACAAATGTATTGTAAGATGTATGAAATGTATTCGCAGGGGTAATATCTATAGGTTTCGAACTTTTTCTTTCTGAACACAACATCATTTATCCTATATAAATCTATATATATATATTATATTTTTTTTATTTAAAATTAAAGATAAATAATAAATATATACACCTCATGTCTAGTTTATTATTAATTGATTGTAAAAAGGTCTCGTTTAATAAAACCGTGTCTGAATGTGTAACAACTACATCTACACCTACTGTATATTCTCCTGCGTATGTTGTATGTAATACATCAACTATACCCTTAAATGATATTGTAACAAATAAAAAAAAAACGATCATAGATAGTAAAATAAAATGGTCCACGACTAAATTATCTAAATATAGTTACTATAATACATTATGTTGAATATAGTTTACTATTAATATCTAAATGTTTTATAATAGAGATATATTTATCGAAATTGTATAATTTATAATTAATATTATTGTCTACAAATAACTGTTTGTATATATCTATATATTGAATATGATCGTAAGAATCATAATTAATAGTATTCGTATTAGTAACTATAAATTGTGTAATCGTTTCTATGGAGGAGTTATTTATTGTTGGTATGTCCATATTTATAATATATATATAATATGTTTATGTTTTTATATATATTATTTTATTGTAACTTATTTAATAAGTATTTAATAAGTATTTAATAAGTATTTAATAAGTATTTAAACATTTTATACAATATAGTAATAAGAGAGTATGTCGCAAACATATCATTCACTAGAAGAACTGATATCTTCTCAATCTGACGAACCGCAAAATAAAAACCACTGTTCGTATTCTTCTATACTAATATGTGCCCATATGGGCGTATCTTTAAGTTCACTTATAATAAATTCAATTATATTATACATACTATTATCATCGTTACATACATTTTCAAATGTATTTAGTTCGTTTAAAGAAAATATACACGCGGATGTAGAAAATTTTAATAATTTTTTACAAGTAATACCACAATTAAAAGAAGTATTAACTATTATTTTAAATTTATGTAATAGCGAAAGTATACATCCATTTTGTAATAATTCTACAAAACAATATATAGAATTATAAATAAGTTATTTTATTTTATATTATAATAATATATACAATGAAATATGATAAACAATGGTATACATCATTAAAAAAATCACCGTTGACGCCTCCTGATTATGTATTTGGCATTGTCTGGCCTATATTATATCTTACAATGGGAATCTCTTTTTTATTAGTAGCAAGCCATAAAAAATGTAATTTTAGATGTTATCCTTTAATTTTATTTTTAGTTGGTTTATTCTTTAATTTATTATGGACGTTTTTATTTTTTACATTACAAAAACCAATACTAGCAGGAATAGATTTATTTTGTATGTATGTCTTAAATATGCTAACATTATTTTATTTTTACACTATTTATCCTTTAGCAACGTATATTCTTATTCCTTATACATTGTGGATAACCTTTGCGTCCTATTTAAACATGTATATTATTGTAAATAATTATATTTAATTTTATATATGTATATACTATAGTTTAATATGATTATAAATAAAACAAATATTAGAGGATTTGTAAGAGCATATCCATATTTTTTTGTAGTAATGTCTTTATTAATAGGCGGAGTATATAAAATACCTTCATTATTATTTTTAGTTGTACTTATAATTGGCAGTAGTATGATAAATTCTAAATTTACTAAACCATTAGTTTTACAAGTGTGTAAATATTTTACATTAGAAACATTAGCACTACGACCTAAGGGTGCTAACAACTGTGGTCCTTTTATAGATGAAAATCGACCTAAATTATCTTCTACTAGTTACGGAATGCCTTCAGGTCATTCACTTGAAGCGATGCTTATATCTATTTTTTTGATTATGTATGTACATAAACATTCAGAAAAGGGTATACAAACAAATATATTAATAGTTACTATATTTTTAATAGGGTTAAGTATATGTATTTCTAGAGTAGTTTTAGGTTGCCATACTATATTACAAATCATTATAGGTGGATTATTGGGTTCTATTATTGGTTATTATGGGTTTATATTGTGGGAAACTACATTACAACCGATATTTATGAATACTAACGATACGCAAACATAAATATATGTATATAAATAAATTTAAATTTGATATAATGTATACTAATACATTATACATAATTAATAATTATAAACGTGTTGTACTAAATATATATTCATGCCAAAAAATAAAAAAAAAAATAATACAATAGATGACAATACTTTGAATACTATTCGCCGCGGACATATTATTAAAAATTCTAAATTGATTGCATATGATCCAGGTGACGGTTGGAAGGAGTATCAGGACAGCAGTGTTGTATACAGCAGTGGAGAAACCTACTACATAGCATCTTATGACCTCCGCCACAATAAATTTCTGGGTGGTCCATATGAACGCTACGGGACAGGTGCGAAAGCTTGGTACTGGGATAACTCCGGCAAAATTCGGTTAGATAGAAACGCGCCGCGGGAGCTTCTTCCGCAACATCATGAAGAGTACGCTGCCCTTGTGGCTAAATATTTAGATAGTGTTTGTTCAAATGCTGTTAATGTAGCTAAAAAATCTGTTTCAGTATCAAATTATATCGTGGAAAGTATTAGAAATCCAATATCTAAGGCAATTGAAAAAAGAGACTCTGAAATATTACTACCTATACATAATAAGGTTAAAAATGCCCTAAGGGTGGCACGTGAAGCATTTAAAATTGCTAATATACCTTGTTATAAAGCAATAGAAGCAAGTAATGTAGCCACTAAAGCATCCGAATCCGTAGAAACATTCGCCAAAGAAGCAGAAGAAGTTGTTGCCGCATTGCTTTTAGATCACGAATTTGGTAAGAATACATTTGTATATAGTCACCATCATGATATGAGCACTGCTAGATTACTGGCTCGAATGGATAGTTTAATTTCTGCTGTTCGTAATAGTTCATTAAGTGATCCTTTTTCCCATGTACCAACTCCTGTATTTGAACAAGAAAAATAAAATTTATATAAATTTGATATACCACCTTGTATTACGTATTATGTACAATATATAACTATGGAAACGAAAACAAGTACTGAACATGATGCTACATTAGTATTTAAAAAGTTACAAATACTATATACCTATTCTCAACATAGAACTGTAGATAAATCATTTAACACACTATTAAAAGAAGCAAGTATATGGGACGACGATTGTAAATATGCTTTGTCACATACACAAGAATTAGATATAAAAAAATTGCTATAATTATTTATATAATTATTTATATAATTATCTATATAGTTTACGTATATATATAATTATTATTACTATTTTATCCTATTTTTATTTTTTGGGAGATTTTTTGGGAGATTTTTTGGGAGATTTTTTGCGTGATTTTTTGCGAGCACTTTTCATTCTACCTCTGCTTTTGAATCCTTTTTGTGAGCCTACAAAATCAAATTTTTTGTCGGTATGTATTTTAGAATCATATACTACACTGTATTCGTCTGGAGTACCTTGTTTAAATACTTTAGGGGTATTTAATTTATAACGATTCGCTTTGTATTTATATACTTTTTTTTTACTTCCGGCAGTTGTTTCTTTCATTGCGATGTGTAACGCACATTGACCCTTAATACGTTTTAGTCTACATAATAGATTAAAGGCTTTTTTAGCAGCAGTAGCAGGATCTCTCGCAATGTAACGGCCTTCTTTAAATTTTGTTAATTGATTTTTATGTTTACTTACAGCGTGTACTTTAAAGGATCGTTTTGTATCTAACATTTTTATATATATTATAATAATATAAAAAAAATAAATAAAATAAAATAAAATAAAATAAAATTAAATATATTTGTAATAAATCGTGTATAATGTATAATATTCATATACATTAATCTACTTCTTCAATAGAAGGTCCTTCATCTACAACTGAAGGTTCAGGGGCATTTTGAGTAGGAATTTCTGTAGAGCCTGGCATTCCACCCGGCATTCCACCCGGCATTCCACCTGGCATTCCACCTGGCATTCCACCCGGCATTCCACCCGGCATTCCACCCGGCATTCCGCCTGGCATTCCACCTGGCATTCCACCTGGCATTCCCTGCTGTGCTTGTGCGTACAATTTACTCATAATAGGAGAACATACATCTTCCAATTCTTTTTTTTTAGCTTCATATTCTTCTACTGAAGCAGATTGATTTGCTTCAAACCAAGTATTCGTTTCATTTGATTTATCTAGCATCGTTTGTTTATCGGCTTCATCCAATTTATCTTTAAGCGCTTCGTCATTAATACTATGTTTAATACTGTAAATATAATTTTCTAAACCATTTTTAGCTTCGATTACCTTCTTGAATTGTTCGTCTTCTTCTTTATGCATTTCCGCTTCACGCACCATACGCTCAATGTCCTCTGCGGATAAACGACCGTTATCATTTTTGATTTCAATTTTTTTATCTTTTCCTGTAGATGTTTCTTTAGCTGACACACTTAAAATGCCATCAGAATCAATATCAAAAGTAACCACGATCTGAGGAACACCACGAGGCATAGGCGGAATACCGTCTAGATGAAAATCACCTAAACGATTATTATCTTTTGTAAGCGCACGCTCACCTTCATACACCTGAATATGGACTCCTGGTTGATTGTCTGCATAGGTTGAAAAGGTTTGTTCCTTTTTGGTTGGTTTAGTTGTATTACGTTCAATCAACTTAGTCATAATACCACCTGCGGTTTCAAGACCCAGCGAAAGTGGAACAACGTCCAAAAGAACTACACTTTCAAGTTTTTCATCTTTCGTACCGGATAAAATTGCCGCTTGGACGGTAGCACCATACGCAACAGCTTCATCAGGATTAATAGATTTATTAAGTGTTTTACCATTAAAATAATCACTCAACAGCGATTGAATTTTAGGAATACGTGTGGAACCTCCCACCAATACAATTTCATCAATAGCACGTTTAGATATTTTAGCATCACGGAGAACACGTTCCACAGGCTCCATAGTTTTTTTAAACAATACCATATTCATTTCTTCAAATTTAGCACGAGTAATGGTAGAGTTAAAATCAATACCATCATGTAACGCATCAATTTCAATAAAAGCATTCGTAGAACTGGACAAAGTCCGCTTCGCCTTTTCACAAGCAGTTCGCAAACGACGAAGAGCACGATTGTTAGAAGATAAATCTTTTCCTCTATTTTTTTTTTTAAATTCCTTTATAAAGTATTTAACCATATTGGAATCAAAATCTTCTCCCCCAAGATGAGTATCGCCTGCCGTTGCGGCGACTTCAAAAATACCCTCATCAATTGCCAAGATAGAAACATCGAAGGTTCCTCCTCCTAAATCGAAAATAAGAACATTAACTTCTTCATCTTTTTTATGTTTTAAACCATACGCAATAGCAGCAGCAGTAGGTTCATTGATAATACGCATAACATTTAGACCAGCAATCTTACCGGCGTCTTTAGTAGAGGATCGCTGGGAATCATTAAAATAGGCAGGAACGGTAATAACAGCATTTTTAACTTCCGCACCAAGATAATTTTCGGCAATTTCTTTCATTTTAGACAATACCATACTGGAGATTTCTTCTGGACGAAAAGTTTTTTGTTCATTTTTATAAAATACACTAATCAAAGGTTTTCCATTTGTATCTTTTACCACTGAAAACGGCCAGGTTTTAATATCTTTTTGAATATGTTCGTCATCAAATGAACGACCGATTAGACGTTTCGCATCAAATACTGTGTTTTCGGGATTCATAGCGACCATACTTTTAGCAGCTCCACCAATAATACGTTCATCACCATTAAATGCTACATATGAGGGCGTTGTACGAGAACCCATATCATTTGCGATAATTTCCACTCCACCGTGTTGCCAACAACCTACACAAGAGTAGGTAGTTCCTAAATCAATTCCAATGCTTATTCCTTCAACTTTACTCATATTTACTTAATTATTGTTAATGTGATTATATCTTTAAATATTTAATAATCAAATTTAATATATTATAAACCATAATAAAAATTTGATATATATATATCTACAATATATAATGGTAATAAAACGCAATCACTACAACTACTTAAACACTATGGACGAATCACTTCCAATTATCAATGTAGCAATTGAACTATATGTAGAAACATATGAATATAATAAAAGAAATAATTTAGGTGCTATGATAAAAGGATTGGACATAGCAGCATTGGGTGGAACGTTCGATGGAACAAATATTTGTGTGAAGGAAGGACTCATTATGGCTTTCCACCCAGATGGGACACCTTACGGATTTATGTCTAAATATGGTCGGTGGCAAATTATACATTCGCATATGGTAAATACACCCGCATGGAAATATTTTAAAAACTGTGTGGACGCAAAATATAGGTTGACAAAAATTCGTATTGGTCAGGGCACATGGAATTATTCTAACTCATCTATACCGCTCGACACCTATACAGTAGGGTATGTAGGGGAGTGTCAGTTAGATCGTTTACCTTCGCTCGTGTATAATGATCCTCGGCAGGAAAGTGCCCGCGCTGTGATCAAAGAATTTAGAGAATCCTATCCTGCGAATCAAGATGAGGACCTTGTGCGTCCACCGTCCGATTGGGTATGGACTCGTCCAGAGGCGAAACTTACACCTGCTCAAAGCAATGTCAGTAAAAAGACACGCTTAAATCCATTTGAGAGGCTCACTCGCGCCGAGCGGAGGCTCGCTCGCGCCGAGCGCCGCTGTCATGAAATATCGAGTGGTGACCGAAAGGCGAAGGTGTATAACGTAGATACAGGTTACTTCGAACCATGTATCGATAACTCCTGTCGCCCTGACCGGACCATTCTAACAGCGAGGGCGGAACGAGCGGCAGCGTCTACCTCTCTGCGTGAGCACCTCTCCGACGAGCCAATCCAGGCACTTCAGGAAGTTGATGTGGCGCCTATCCTCGCGCTGCTCATCGAACGTGAAGCGAGCGATATCGCCGCCGGTGAGCGAGGCGGCGGGCCGTGCGGCGGGCCGTCTTCAAATTTTCTGTATATAAATAGTCCCGCCAGACAGTTAAAATCAATATTCGGAGCATGGAAGGCCGTCGTTGGACTACAACCCTGGCAGCGTAGTGAGGAAGCACAGGCGGCAGCGGCGGAGAGAGCGAAGACTCGAGATTATATCAACTCATTGTAATAAAAAAAAATAAAACAAAAAAAAATAAAACAAAAAATAAAATAAAAATATATATATATACACGTATATTTTTATTTTTTATAGAGAACTGCTTATTTTATTATAATATCTAACGAAGACGAAGAACCAAATGAAGTGTTGATTCCTTCTGAATGTTGTAATCGCTAAGGGTACGCCCATCTTCTAGCTGTTTACCAGCAAAGATAAGACGTTGCTGATCAGGAGGAATGCCTTCCTTATCTTGAATTTTCTGCTTAATATTCTCAATCGTATCACTTGGTTCTACATCAAGTGTAATCGTTTTCCCAGTAAGAGTCTTTACAAAAATCTGCATTATTAAATAATTAAAGGTTATTGTTATAATAATACATTAGATAATTATATATCAAATTTATTTATTAATGAAAAAAATGTTTATTCGTATAATATATCCGTGATTATTTATATATATAATATATGGATGAAACAATTAGTAAATTAATTAATAATATTTCGCCACCGCGAAATATTGAAACCATTAACATTGTATGCGATAGTGGAGCATATAATGGGGGATATTTATATGGGATGTTGTTATATATGGCGGAACTAGAAAATAAAAAATATATACAAATCGATAAAATTTCAGGTTCAAGTATAGGTTCATTATTAGGAACTTGTTTTATACTAAATAAACTTCCGTTAGTGTATACATATATGACTCGAATCATTGCTTGTTATAGGCGTTCACACTGTTTACGTGATTTTAAAGGGTTAGTACAAGAGTTAATACAACAATTAGATGAAAATGATTATCAAAAACTTAATAACCGAATGTTTATTAATTATTATGATATACATCAATGTAAAGAAGTTATACAATCTACGTATACAAGTAATAAAGATATAGAAAAATATATTTTAAATAGTACCTTTATACCTTTTTTTATGAATGGGCAATATTCAAATGATGGTTATATAGATGGCGCGAGTCCTTATATTTTTAATGAACGAACAGTAGATGATACGAAAATATTATTTTTTAAATTAACCCAATATGGTAAATTAAAAAACATGTTACATATACGTGGAGAACTTAATTTTGAACAGCGAATAATAGAGGGTATACTAGATGTTCATGAATTTTATATGAAACAACAACCTACAATATTTTGTAGTTGGGTTAATCATTGGAAGTTACAGGATTATATTGTATTTAGAATTCGAAGAATACTATGGTTAATAGTTGTATGTATACTGTATGTATGTTCCAAATGTAAATCATATATTCCAAGTTATATAATCACGAAATGTACTTCTAATAGATTATTTTCAGTTTTGTCAGAACATCTTACCTATTTGTACAAAGATTTGTTTGTTTTATTTTATAATAGTTAAAAAAAAAATTTGATTAAATATAAAGATTTCAAAAATATTATATAGTATTATAATATAAAATATATGGTTGTAAAAAGTAGACGTCGTAAACGCAGTAGTTCATCGGTACGTCGTTCGAAAGGTACACAAGGTAAATCTAAAAAAAAAATTTCTAAAAAAAAATCTAGAAAAAAAAAATCTAAACAAAAATCACGCAGAACATTAAAAGGAGGATCCAAAGGGAAGTCCAAAAAAAAGTCCAAAGTCAGAAAAAAATTCGGAGAAGGGTGGGAACCAAACCCAGAAGGTGAAACGTATAGTAGTCTTTTAAAACAACACGCTCCAGAAGAATATGAAGATCTATTTGGTTTACCAAAGAAAAAAATATCTAAAAAAAAATATAAAAAAGTATATAGAAAAAAAAAATCTAAACAAAAATCACGCAGAACATTAAAAGGAGGGTCCAAAGTCAGAAAAAAATTCGGAGAAGGGTGGGACCCAATACCAGAAGGTGAAACATATAGTAGTCTTTTAAAACAACACGCTCCAGAAGAATATGAAGATCTATTTGGCATACCGAAGGAATGGGAAGAAGGTCAACACGAAGTAAAAAACATATATAGAAAAAAAGATGACAAAAAAGATGACAAAAAAGATGACAAAAAAGATGACAAAAAGGATGACAAAAAAGATGACAAAAAGGATGACAAAGAAGAGAGAGAGCGTATCTCTATGAATGGAGGAGCAAAAGGTAAGAAAAGTTGGGACTGGATAATAAAAAATATGAAGAAAAAATTAAATACTAGTATGAGTTACGGGGGAAGTTCTCTTCGTATTACGATATCAGAAGCGAGTGATAAGCTGGTGGAGGACGCATCAACGCGCTATGGTGGAGTTATATTTTGGCACAAAAACACGCATGGCTATATTAGTGAAACGGACCAGCGCAATGTTGGCGTCTCACCGGGCGCGCCCCCCGTTTATTCAATATATGTTTTAATACAAGATACAAACAAATGGGTCGCCTCCAATTTCAGTGCAGCGGGCGCAGGGTTTGTTCATGGTTGGTTATATGAACAAGTTACCGGTATGTCCGTGGATGATGAACCTCACGGTGCTACATCGTGTGCGAGCGGATTTAGTTTACAGTGGGATGACGCGGCTGCCGGCGGAAGCGGCCGCTGGATGATTAAATTTTCGAGTCAATGGCTTAATCAGAGCGGCGGTTCATGGAACTCGACAAAAGGTTGTGGGTCGGACCCCTCTAAAATGACTACAAAAGGAGAGGCGTATATAATTATTGGTGCTATAGTGTTGTTGCTTAATACTCAAGCTAATTACCCTTTCACGTCACCTCCTACCACCAGACTTTTCCTTCCGAGTGGAACTATATCGAGCGGGCCGTTCATAACTAATTGGGACATTCCCGACCAGTGGGAGGACAATAACGTCCTGTGGGACGGTGGGAAAAACAAGTCGAAAGATTTCGTGTTTAGATTAGATCCGAATGACACAACCATTATGAATTCGGCATTCGAGCCGGACAATTGGTCGTGGAATATCCCTTAATGGTGATTCTAATGATGAATAGCATTTATGTATATAAAGATTTATTTGTTTTATTTTATAATAGTTAAGATGATAAATTTGATATGTATACATATCTATACATAATCATATTAATATTTACTTTTAATTACGAAATGGTTCACTTGAAAGATAAAATTATTGAATGTTTTAAGCTCATGATTTTCAAGGTTCAAAAAGATAATCCTAAAGGCGCACATTTTAAAATTAAGGCGTATAACGATGTATGTAAAGCTTTACTTGAAACGGACACATATCCTCACACATTTCCAGAAATAAAACAAATACTACTCGATTACGGTATGAAAAATCCTACAAAAACTCTTGAAAAAATAAAGGAAATAATAGAAACAGGAACGTTACAACAAGTAGAAGGTTTAAAATGGGATACAGGTATTCAAGCGTTGCGTAATCTTACTAAAGTATATGGGATTGGTCCTAAAAATGCTATGAAATTATATGAAGAACAAGGTATTTTTACAGTAAATGTTTTAAAAGAGGCATTTGCCCAAGATTCAACGATTCTAAATAATAAACAAGCACTTGGTCTAAAGTATTATGATGATCTACAGAAAAAAATTCCACGTTCGGAAATGGATGTATACAAAAAAACACTTCATGAAGCAATTCATGAACTTCGAACGGAACTACGTAATCCGGATATCCATTTATCGATCAATGGTAGTTATCGTCGCGGAAAATCCCAATCCGGTGATATTGATGTATTGATTACGGGTGAAGGCGATACATCTTATATTCGTAAAGCGTTTATCAAAAAAATACTACAAAAAAAGGTATTAATTGAAACACTCGCAAATGGTAAAAAGAAATTTATGGGTATTTCTAAACTTCCTCATCATGCTACTTATCGTCATATGGATATTATTGATACAAGTGAACGAGAATACGCATTTGCTCAACTATATTTTACAGGTTCAGCTGGTTTTAATACGAAAATGCGCAATATTGCTCTTAAAAAGGGGTATTCTTTAAATGAGTATCGACTCAGTTACAAAACAACAAAAAAATCTGTAGAGGACGAAGAATATATGAAAAAATTGGGTCAATTTTACTGTAAAACAGAAAAAGACATCTTTCGATTTTTGGATATGGAATACGTTCATCCAACAGAACGCAAGGATATTATCTTGTCTAAATATCTAAATTAAACCAGTTATTTTAAATTTCCTCTACACATGGGACATAGAGTATTATTATATTGTTTAAGTATTTTCTCACAATTAAAACAACAATAGTGTTTATTATTACATATATTTTTTACATATTTTTCTTCAAAGCAAATTATACACTCTTGAAATGGACACAAGAGTATATTATGGTTATAATTAATATACAGTTGTTCTCGTTGTTGCGTAGGCTTAATAATAATTTTTAGTAAAAAGGGTAGAAGTTGTTCTGCGTTTGGAACTGTATAGGATGTATGTGTTTGATGTTTTAAAATAATGTCTAAAATATTTTTATCTGAATGTTTATTTATTTTAATATGTTCAATAGGTGATGTATAAGGATGTTTTGCGGCATACATGGTATATGTATTAATATTACTTAATAATACAGATGCCCTTGATAACATTAGATCAATATAGTAATATAATAGTTTATGTGATACACAAAATTCTAAATTTAAACTACAAATAGGAATATCTAAATCTTTATAATATACGAATACTGTCACAGGACGCTTATATATATTAATTGTTTTAGTATATAATACATCTTTATTATATTTATGTTTTATTTTTTCAAAATGTAGAATATTAAGTATATTTTGTTTACGTTTATGTTTTGTTTTTTTTTTTCGTGTAAGTAAGTTTTGGATACCATTCATTATTAATATATGTATATATTTTTTTTATAAATGTATCAAATTTGTTATTTTTTTTCTACTAAATTATATCTAGTTTTCTTCTTAATGGTTGTTGTATAGTATTTTTTTGGTATATAGGTTATTATATATGAACCTAGTATTCCTGTCCGTGTATCTCCGGTCTCTTCTTTATATAGTTCTTGTAACGTGATAACTACTTGTGTTGGCAAATCTTTTACTACACCTATAGTTCTTCCATTATCAGTATTCCGGATAAAATATTTTTTCTTAGTCATCGTTCCGTCGCCATCACTCTCCCAGCTACTGAGCTTATTCTTTAACTTTTCTATCTCGCTCTCTACCTCGCTCTCTACCTCGCTCTCTTCTTGGTATACCAATTCAAAACGTTTGGTGGGGTACTCTATATTTTGTCGTATATATAATATAAGTGTAAAATAATCTAATAATATATTATTTAATGTGTCATATGTGGGATCATCAAATGTTCTTACAACTTCTGTTCCTTCGGCGTCGTCTTTTTCATATACATAAGCTGTACCTCCTGTCTCTGTTGGTTTTCTTTTTGAGGTTGTCTGGTCCGTATTCCAAGACCACTTTACACACGGAAGCGACAAATCGCTTTTTTTCTGAGATAACGTGAGTGGTGCTGTACCAAATCCGCGTATACTCGGTTCATCGACGGGTGATTGTTGTAACATATAGATTTTTTTGAAATTACCAGATTTGTCACCCCTTCCTGATCGAGGTAATAATTTATAGTGACCCCGGTTGTTAAACCAATGAATATGTGTATTATTAATTTTCTCAAACCATTCGTGTGTTGATAGTATTTCTTCTTGAATATGAAAATTTATTAGTATATTTATAGATGATTGAACTGTTATTTGCATTGTAATATTTGTACGTGTTAAATCAATTTCTGGTAACGATAATATTCCTTCCGCATAAGATAATATATAGTCTCTAAATAGTGTAGATAATATATATTCAACTGTCTTTATAGAAGATAATAATGATGTATTTATTGTTCTCAAATCCAACAAATTCATCTCAACAAAACGTTTACACATATCGGCTGATATTTTTTCTTTAAAACGGTTTAATCTATCTTTTGAAATTACTAGTTTCTGCTTCTGCGAGTGCGGCGCCACATAGGCGGAAGAACCACCACTTTGACGAGTAACCATCTTATTACGTGAACGACGTTTGGAAGATTTTCTAGATTTTCTTCTAGATACTCTACGTGAACGACGTTTTAACGTTTTTCTAGAGTTTCTTTTGGATACTTTACGCGATCGTCGTTTTAAAGATTTTTTAGATTGTCTAGATTGTCTAGATTTACGTTTTGATACTTTACGATATGTTCTTCTTACCATTTATGTTATAATATATGTTATAATATATCTATATATTTTATTTATTTTATTAAAAAAATAAATAATATATATACTTAATAGTTTTTTCAGATGTCGGCAGCGTCACGACGACATTCTTGACGCAGCTGGTTTCCGCGATGCTACACCTAGTTGCCAACGGTATTGACACCGAGCGGAAATATTAATTATGAATAATAGTAATAAATAAATTTAATTATCAAAATTTAAATCATATATACGTGATTTTACATGATTATATTCTCGAATACTTATTAATTTTTTATTTAACATACTATCTAATGTTTTTATTTTATCTCGAATAATTGTATTAAATTCTTCTTGTGTAATATTATATATATTTTTTTGTTCACTCGATTCTAAATTGTCAATTTTAATTTCTTCTGTATTCATACTTATTATATACATTAATTATTTAGTTTTAAGTATTAATAATTTCATAATCAATAAAACCCCTCTCGATCGGTCTGCGGGCGTGGTTCTTCTTCGTTCATTTTCTATATATTAATTTTTTTTAAGATTCACCTGTTGATTGACCTGGTTTTATTTCTTTTAGTTTCTCTAATGATGGAACTGACGCAGCAAGTCCATTATCGTCCAACGTACTAAATAATAACTCATATTGTTCTAGATTTGTACGTATTAAGTCTCTGTTTGATTCATAGATATTTTGTTCTATTGTATTAAAATTTGTTTCAAGTGTGTTTATAATAGATAAAACATCTACATAGTCAGACAAATCGTAAGCGTCTTTAATCAGCCCAATATGAAAGCGTATATTATCTATATGAATATTATTAGTGTCTTTTATAATATCTAGTTCGGAGCAGAGTTTGGCACGATGTTGTACATCTGATTCTTGTTTTCTCCACCACCATCCGCCTATCAACCGGACGTGGTCCATTCCTAATCCAGCATTTTTTTTATTTTTATATTTTTTTTTTTTAGACGTTTTTCTCCTTGAAATTCTTTTTTTAGACGTTTTTCTCCTTGAAATTCTTTTTTTAGACGTTTTTCTTCTTGAAATTCTTTTTTTAGACGTTTTTCTTCTTGAAATTCTTTTTTTAGAATATCTTTGACGACTACTTTTTTTTACCATTTATTATATTTTATATATATATATATATATATATATAAAATTCATATTGTTAAATAAATAAATTTAAAAAATAAAATATATTTAATCACGATGCGACTCTGCTTTAGCATCACCCTCATCCAAGAGCGGGCCACTCCTCCTCCTCTTCCACCACACCACCGCGTCCCCCGCCAGCATCACCGTCGTCCTCCATCGGGTAGCGGTCGTCGGTAAGAAGGCCATCTTGCCGCCCTCCTGTGCCAAACAAAACATTGTTTATTTCTGGTCTGGTTAAGAATTCCTCAAGCGAGAGGCGTTGGCGATAACCGCCCTGCCTAATCCGTACTTTCCGCATAATATTAAACAATTCAATACATCCTTGTTGATAAACATCATTATCGTCAGCTAGATTTCTAATCTGTGTGTCGGTCCTCGCGCGGTTTCGCTGCCGTCTCTCGCCGGTGTTTTTAATACGAGTCTCCTCCAAAATTTGTTGTGCAATGAACGAATATGAACCTGGTTCCCCGAACACCCTTTTTAAGATACGACCCTCTACCGTGTTGTCGCCACTATGAGCTATACCGTTCATAGCTTGCGTCCTCGAAAATTTGGAGGCCCGACTAAAAGTTGAAAGCGCACTATCAACAAAAGTACGACGGCCGATTGATGCTCGCAGCTTGTTTTTTACCTCAGCTCGCGACTCGTTTCCCCTGAGCTGGACGCCACTTGCCTGCAGTTCTTGCTTTGCTGCCACGAGAATCTTGTTGCGCACATCGTTTTGAAGACCAGTAGTATCCGTGCCTTGTACTTTTTGATTTCCCGCTCTCCGATCGCCCATGAATTGACCGCGCCATTTGAGGGCCTCTCCCATTTGAGCGTTCGATGCCCCCCCTTCTACAGTATACTTATTATTTCTACTTTTTCTTCTTCTAGATTTTCGTTTCGATACTCTACGTGAACGACGTTTTAAAGATTGTTTAGATTTTCTTCTAGATTTTCTTCTAGATTTTCTTCTAGATTTTCTTCTAGATTTTCGTTTCGATACCTTATGTGTGATTTTTTTTATCATATATATTATAATATATCTATATATTTTATTTTTAATTTATTTTTAATTTATTTTTAATTTATTTTTGTATATTTAAATTTTACAAAATAAATAAAATATATTATTATAACTAATAATATTTATTTGTTTTTATTTGTTTTTATTTAAAGACTATTTACGCTTTAATAGTAGATTTGGGTTCAAGTGTATAATTGCCGTCGGCTAACGCAAGGCATTATAAACCAATCTGGTAGAAACATATATACTATGTTATATATGTAGGTAGGTAGGTAGGTAGGTATTATTCAAGATAACACGAAGATTGATTTTGAACACAATATAAGATATAAGATATCTTAATCAGGTATTGTTGTTCATAGAGTAGTCTCTATATAATCTAATGTATTATATATACGATCAATCTTTGTGTGTTATGTTTTTATATTGTAGTATGTTAAGTCGATGACTAATAGAATCAAATAAGGCATAATTATAAATAGTTAGTGTGTACATTTATTTATGGGTAGCAGGTAGGTATATTATTATTATTATTATAAGCGATAGACATAGTATGTATTATTATTATTATTATTTATAGTATGGGGTATACGGCAAGGAGGTCGTAATATATAAAAAAAAGAAACGTACACATTATGATACTATTAAAGGCGCAGGTGGGGCAATAGGTAGCGAACAAGATATAGAGAATGGCATCAATGTATCCGATTAGATACGATAGCCGAAATAGAGTTGTGACGCAAAAGGTAGCCAATAAGTTAAAGTGGGTTGTTTGAATTATGGTATATGATGTCTAGATTCATAGCATAGTTATTTAAGGGTTTGTACAAAGTATATGTAGCCGATATGTATACTTTAGTCATTTAATATTTTAATTGTAAAATATGTATAATTAAATTATTATTTTTTTATGTTATAAAATAACATTAAGATTAAAAAATAAAATAAGTAAATTAATAAATATTATTTAAATATTATTTAAACATTATATATGTTTATATAATAATTATTGTTAATTATGACAGAAGATCATTCAAGTATACCCAACAATGTACACACATCTCTTCAATTACAATTACATAATACTATTCATAAATATTATAAGCATATGAGTATGTTTTATAAAATTATTCTTACAACATTGCTAGCATCGATAACAACTAAATTATTTAACCAAACGGATACATTGTATAATAAAATGTATATGGTGGGTTCATATATACGTAAATTATTATTTTATAAAAAAATAAATACGATTTCCCTTGTTAGTAAAAAAATATGGACTCGTTATGGTCGTTATAAAAATATGATTTCGGAAGAAAAATTAGGTATTTTGTATTATGTTAGCAAAAATGTTAATAAATTTAACGATTTATACAAACTAACACAAGATTGCCGAACATATTCAGAATATATGTATTCTGAAGAAAAAGAGGCTCCTATGGATTCATATTATACAATATCGCAAGAAACTCCGGTTGAAATATTTAAAGATAAACAAAATTATATTTCGTTAGAATTACGGGAAAGTATTTCAAATACGGCTCAAGAAGGATCGCAATCAAATAAAATGGAGCGCATCATTACAGATAAATTAGTGTTACGTTCAAATTTATCCTTACAAGAAATGACTACTTTTATTGATACGGCCAAACAAAAACGTTTAGAAGATTTACAAAATGATACAAATCGATATATTTATACGTACTTGGGCGAAGATGATGATAAAAATCCTATCTTTGAAAAGGAGTTATTTAGACCTTATTGTAGTTTTGATAAACTGGTCGGATCTGTTCCTAAAAAAATTGAACATTCTTTTAATTTTTTTAGTAGTGATAAGGGACAAGCGTGGTATAAAAAACGTAATTTACCATATCAATTAACGGTGTTATTACATGGACCACCGGGAACTGGAAAAAGTTGTATTGCTTCGGCCGTAGCAACTAAATTTAATTTACACATTGTTAGAATAAAATTATCGTTAATTAAAACAAATTATCAATTTATCAAAGCATTTAAAAACAAAGTATTTTGTGATAATAAAATAGAGTATACACAGATTTTATATTTATTTGACGAGTTAGATACCGAACAAAATAGTATATTAAAAAAAAGAACACAATCGGCAACGTCTAAGCAAGTTTTATTTACAAAAGAAGATACACCATCAGCGTTGGCGTCCCCTGCACAAAAAAAAGAACTAATTAATAAATATAGTATAAAGGAAGGCGATTTAAATAACTTAATCGATAATTTGTTTACGGGTCCCACACAAACAAATCATGATTCATTAACACTTGGAACGATTTTAGAAGAATTAAATGGTATTAATCAAATGTATGGGAGAAAAATGTTTATTATTAGTAATCATCCCGAACACTTGGATCCAGCAATCTTACGACCGGGCAGGATTGATTTAAAATTTAAATTACAAAAGCTTACACATTGTGAAATATTAGAATTAATTGATATTTTTTTTCCTAATTGTGAATACACTCAATATGAAGAAGAAACGTTACGTACAAAAAAAATTACAGCCGCTAAATTAACAAATATATGTAAAATATCGAAAACAAAAGAAAATGTAATGTCACATATATATACAATTACTTAATTAAACATTAATTATTATTTAATTATTATTTTTTTAATAAAATAAAATATAAGTATATAGTATAAAAACATATGGTTGCGAGAGTGAATAGAAGACGAAGACGTTCAAGTAAACGCAGAAAACAATCTGGAGGCAAAAGAAAAGTATCAAGACGCAGAAGGCGTTCGTCTAGACGCAAAATAAAAGTATCGAGACGCAGAAGGCGTTCGTCTAGACGCAAAAAACAAGCTGGTGGAGCCACTCTCAAAGAATTAAAAAAAAAGGTTGATGACTGCCGGCGGAAAGTGAAGTCGTCGAAGCAGGAGAGTGTTAAGTGTGAAGAGGAGCTGCACGGCTATCGGCGAAGTGACAGTCGCGGCGGCGGCACACCAGAAATCCACGCAAACAATTTGCGTCGTCTTGAAGTCCTCGCCAACAATGCGCTCGACAAGTTAACTGAAAACAAAAAGAAACTGTTGGACGCGGAGGAGGCCTACCAAACGGCGGAGGCCCATATATAATAGACATCTATATTTACACAAACTCAATTGTAGATGTTTGTTCATACGAAGTTCCCGCAATAAAGGGATACATATTTTCAGCATCAATTTCTGCTGGTATAGTACATAATAATGTTTCATTGATATAATACTGAATAGTATGATCATATGAATGATAGATTATTTTTACAAAGGTATGAGGAGTGTTTCTAATCACAATAGGTTTACCTGATGATGTTGATGACAACTTTTCTCCATATATGTCATATTGATTTTTTATTTTTTCTGGTGGATTAATGATATCGCGATTAAATATATTAAAAGTATATGTATCATTTGTATCTAATTTATTATTTATTTTTAAGGAACGGTTATCAAGTTTGATTGTGTCTTCAGTAGAATTATGGTTATCTGTTAAATGTAACCACATATAATGAGTATGATGCGATAAATAATAATAATAATAATAAATATTCTGATATCTAGGTATTTTTTTATTAGATAGACCTATTACAAACGAATTTATTAGTTGTGTAGGTATCTTTGCTTCTAATGTATAGATACCTTTTTCAAACTCTCTCGGCGTAATAGGATTAAATATGTATGTTTGCCACTGTGGTTGTTTAGCAAGTCGCAAACCTTTAACGGTAGATTGTATGCAAGTGGGATACATATAAGGGTGTATTTCTTTAATATTATACGTATTGATTAAACACGCACCAATGCGTCGAAGATTCGGAACCGTATACATCATACCAATCACGCCTTTATATAAGTCTACATTTTTTTGATCATTTGATATGTCATTATTTATATTTGGATTATTTTTTGTTTCTAAGCGCTGTAGGCATAATAGTAATTGAAACAGTTGTGTTTGTTTAGTATTCATTCTCTTTACTTTTGTTATATAATACATATATGTAATATATATCAACTTTAAATGTATTACATAAGTAAAGTAAATTAAATTTAATTAAATTTAAATTAAATTTATTTTATAATAATATAATATAAAAATGGTTACGAGAGTGAGTCGGAGACGGAAACGAGTATCAAAACGTAGAAAACAATCGGGAGGCAAAATAAAAGTATCAAGACGCAGAAGGCGTTCATCCAAAAAAAAATCTAGACGTAGATCAAGAAGACGTAGACAACGAGGTGGCGACAAAATCGAAAAATGTAAACAACTTCTGAAAAAAAAAGGGTACACCGTCCTAAAACCCGACTCCGACATGATCGTCTCCATCCGTCGCGATCGTCAGGGAGCACGCTCCCAGAAGCAGCCCAAGGTGTTGACACGTGGGCAGCAAGAAGCGATTGAACGTTCGCGCGGCCGAGGAGAACCTGCGCGATGGCAGCCGCCGAAATCTTATTCTTCCACTTCTTCGTCGCGGAGCTCGAGGCCAGCGTTCTCGGTCGAAGCATCGGGTTCGATGATCTGAGGCGGTTCGGAACGTCAAGAAGCACGGTTGATGACTTCCTCTCTTCCAATCGAGTGTAAAGCGGCGAGCGAGTAATTTTTTTGATATCGAGTGCCTCGTATAAAATACACTGTTAATATATATACATATATATATATATATATATTATTACAATGAATAGTGAAAAAACGGATAAGCCATTAATGAGTAAAATTATATTTATTAAATCAAAAAAAACATCCGATACAGACTGTACCTTTGATGCGATTAATAATTATGTTGGTTCATTAGACGCTTGTAAAGAATTAAAATTTATAGATTATTATTATATTGACAATAAAGAACCTTTTAAAATAACGGATAAAATTTATTGCAAAGCAACAAAGTTGGAACAAAACAAAGAAAACGTAAATTCCTATTCGTTAGAATTATATTCCTATACGCTACAATTGGCAGAATTAAAAAAATTTATTCAAACCTTAAAAAAACAATATTTATATGAACGTAACAATAAATTAGATAATTTAAAATTTTATTTTGATGAACATCACGTATCGTTAATGCGAAACTCCAATAATTCTATTAAATACTCTACTGCTCCCAACGAGTTAGCATTTACAATGACCCAATTTCATACAAATAAATCGTTGTCCAATGTATTTGGAACACATCTAGATGTAGTAAAAGAGCGCATGGATTTATTTTGTTCCAATCCTGATTGGTACAAAGAAAAGGGGATTCCTCACACATTAGGCGTTCTTTTACATGGTCCACCAGGAACAGGTAAAACATCATTAATTAAAGCCATCGCAAAAGATACAAATAGGCATATATTTAATATTCGCTTATATCCCGACACAACAAAAACCCAATTACATAATTTATTTTTTAATGAGACAGTAAAGGTTTTAAAAAATGGTCAGACGGAAACGTATAATATTCCTTTAAGTGATCGATTGTATATTATGGAAGATGTAGATTGTGATAGTGAATTATTACTAGATCGTCAGTTTCAAAAAAAAAAAGAGGAAGAAAGTTCAAATGATTTCACACATCATACAAACACCTTTCAACATCGGTATGAAGATTATCTCCCTAATCAAAATGAGTACTCTAATCTTATGCCTTCCCGAAATCCTAATACAACCGGTAGAAATAATAATAATGGTAATGAAAATACAGTTATGAGTGATATAGAAGAAGATACTAGTGAAAAAATTACGTTATCCTTTATATTAAATATTTTAGATGGTATATTGGAAACACCTGGACGTATACTAATTATGACGTCCAATTATCCAGAAAAATTAGATAAGGCCTTATTACGCCCAGGAAGAATAGATATTAACTTAGAAGTTGGTTATTGTGATAAACCAATGATCAAAGAAATGTTTAAATTTTTTTATAAAAAAGAAATAGATATAGATGATATTGAAACTATACAAGATATTAGTCCAGCACAATTAAATAAGATTTTATTAGATAATTTTAATAATCATGTTAAGGCTACAGAAGAAATACGAGAACACATTACATCTTCTTAACGAGGATGATAAAACTGTAGTTCATCAAAGGATATATTCGCGATTCGTGACTGGGGATGCCAGTTAGGAATAAATATCCACTGTTGATTGTTGTTGTTAAACATGACTCTACCATATTTTTTAAAATAAGTGGTATAATATGTATTCCATATCGACAAAATTTGGTTAATATATACCGGATTTTGCTGTAGTTGAAAACTAATGTCTTCCGTCGTATACCCACTAAAATTTTGTTTAAGAATATTTTTAATGGACATATGAATATCGGACAATGTTTCCGGAGTTCGTTTTAAATAATTGTTATAAAATGCTATATATCCCTTATCCTTAAACACATCTTTATTAATTACGTTGGGTATATAGGTAGTTACCTTCTTATCATATGTATAAGGTGAAAGAGTAGGCGTTGTATCAGAACTGGGAGGCTGTTGAGTGTTAATCATTATAGTATATATAGTATATATAGTATATATAGTATATATAGTATTGTATATTATATATAATATAGAATAATTATAATCAAATTTATTTATACTTCTACAATTATGTATTATAATCTTCGTGTACTGAGTGTCCTCCGATCGTGTGTCCCAACATTATATTTTTTTCGACCAGATTATTTTCTTTTTGTAGATTTTTTTTTTTTTTCGTGATGTTTTTTTTTTGATTTTCGTCGTATGGAACAAGAGGAATTAATAGTAAAGGATTTTTTTTTACTTTTTTTAGGAACTATTTCCAATACACATTTTGTTTTTTTTCCATAAAAAGGTGTTACGCATCCGTTTTCATATTGTGTCAGTGTAATGGTATTGCTTGTAAGATCATCAATACATCTTGAACGAAATTGTTCATAACGTTTTTTTACACTGTTATAGGTTAGTCCAGATTTTTTACCTAACATTTTATTTACTGTTTCGTGTAAGGTGAACATCCATCTTGAAAACGAATTACGATTGGTATATACTTTTGAGGAATATTTTGATTGTTTAAAATTTTTAGGTAGATTTTCTCGACAATATTTACAAGGTAAAATATTTGCTAATGACTCTATAAATTGTTTATAATATTGTTTGTCTTTTTTGGTTGGAGAACAAGGATAATTAAAACTCATGGTATGAAGAAAATGCCATAATGGAGGACCCCATATAGAAGTCATCATACCATCAGGACTGTTAAAATCTTTACTAGTAAACGTTGTATTCATATAATACTGTAAGTATGTATATCTTATAGTATAATACAATATTTAAAATTAAACATATATATTTTAAATATCGTGTATGTTATGGTAAAATTTATTCTTTGGCTTTAATAAGTAAATCAAACATTTTAGCAACTCGTCTATGTGTTAACAGCATATCGCTGGAAAATAAAAGTTCAAAGTTATTAAACGTAAATATATTTAAATCATCCACTGTTTTAATTTTTGTATCAGGTCTATGGAAAATAAAATGAAATAATAAATCTATATAATTCCACACAGTCATAACTGCTGTTCCTATAGTTTGATATCCAATTTCAAGTGTTCTAAATAAAACACTAAGAGCGTAACTACTTACAAAATATTCTGATTTCCAAGAATCATTTAGTCCAGATCCGGCGTATGTTCCAAGTTCATTAAATTTATCTGTATATAATTTTTTTTTACTATCAATTAGCATATTTATTATAGTATTTTTAGCATCTGAGCCGATCTTAGCTACCTTACCTGTATACGTTTTTGTTTGAAAATAAGTGATACATTTTTTAATCCAATTATCTTTGGATATAACATTATCTACTAATTGTTTAATATATATGTCGTAAGTATTTTTAGATGGATAATAAGTACTGTCTGGTGTAGCAATATTATTATCTATATATTCTTTCGTTAATTCATTAATTTTATTTATAAGTATGTTTTGCTCATCGATTATTTCGTCAAAAATCTCTTTTTTTAGATAATCTGATAAATTGTCATATGTAACTACTTCACCTTCAGTATTTGTTCCGGTAAGTCCTATATCATTTGAATTAGTATTTAATGCGTACATTGTATATAATAAGTAACCTACGATGGATATTACAGTAATACTAATAATAGTTGAAAAGGTAATTGCGATCGAAATCGATTTACCTTTTTTTTTCTCAATTTGTTTTTTTATTTCTTCATCAGCATCTTCTCCAAGTTTGTTAAGTATATCATCTTGTTGAGCTCGATAATAGGCTGTTGACTTTAATACAAACCCTATACACGTAAATCCAACAATTAAAGGAAGTATTAGAACAATATTTTGTTTCTTTAATATAAAATTACCAAGAAAAATCCACAAAGTAGCCATACTCGTTATAAACGATATAAAAAATTCCCAACCCAACATAAACTGAAATATAGCAATACAAGTAAATAAAACTAAATTATATTTTTTTGGATGTTGAATTAATTCTCTAATAAAATAACTAATTTGTGTGAAACCATAAAATTGCTCCCCTTCTTTAGGTTTAGATACTAGTGAGATGATTAATGATAAACAAATTAAACCTATAATACATAATAATATAGATTGTTGTACACGTTGAACTTGTGTGTTAATTTGTTGTATTTCCTTAAGTTGTTTTTTATTTGTACGAGATTGTATAGCAGTATCTATATTCGCATCTTTATTTTCCTTAAAATATTGTAAAATAAAAGAAGACACATTTCCAAGCCAATTCCAGATCCAGCCAATATTGAATCCGTCCATAATAACATGATCACATCGTTGTCCATCTTTATCTGCACACGAAGATTGCTTAGTTTTTTTTTTATTTTGTGTATCATCCGTTTCATCTTTTGACTGTGGTGCTACTTGTATATTTTTATAATTAGGATTTTTTTGTAAATTAAAAGAGTCAGCCATGTAATATATACTATTATATACTGATATAAATATATTATATAATTAATATATTTATATTTATTTAAATATATTTAAATATCTGTGTTGAACATCTTTATTTATGGGTGTAAATATTTAAGTAATGATGCTTTACCACCTTTATGAAAGATATAAAAATTACTTTTTAAAAAAGTTAGTTGTGGTAATAATCGTAGTAAGGGTATATACATATATTTATTGATTACTTCAAAAATCCAAGCACTAGAATTTTTAGTAAGTGGAAAATTATTTAACACCCATAACGTTATTACATAAGCAATGTATAATGTATTAGGAACATTTGGCAATACTAAAATAATTATAGGCATAACTAAACTAAATATAAATTTAGGTATATTATTTACTCCTTTAGAACCAAATACAGTACTAAAACTAAATAAATATACTAAACTAATGATTAATATAATAAATTGCATGATTGTTATTTTAATATTTCCAATAATAGCTATTTTCTTATTTAAAATATTTTTATCAATAGTATCCAGACAAGGATTGCTTAGATTTTTTTTTGTATCTAAATCACCAGTTACACTCAAAGATAAATCTCTTCCAAGAGAACTATATGTATATTTTTCGGAATAATAATCCTTCTTAGGCTTACAGTCTACAGATTTCTTTGGATTTTTTTTAAGATGGAACGGTGTTTTATCATTTTTATTAGAATTAGTAAATGGTTCTGTAACTGTATCGGTATCGGTATCGGTATCGGTATCGGTATCGGTATCGGTATCGGTATCGGTAACTGTATTTTTATTTGAATATGTGCTGATAGGGGGGATAGACGAATGTAAAATATTGTTATCTATATCATATATTTTTGGACATTTCATTATTATATATAGTATAATATAATATTATAATTTTATTTTATTTAAATACCTATTTTTCCATAATTTGTTTATATACTTTTTTATAACTAATTGTTTTTTTAATCCCTTTATTAATATAGCTAAGTTTTAATATTTTATCTAATTCTTTATATGAAATAGAATATGTATTACAAAAAGCATATAAAATGTTAGAATATTTGTTAGTATTATATTTATTTAATAAATAATATATATAATGTGAAAATATCTGAAAATTATAAGTATTTATGTAACATTTATTAGAAAGAATACGAATATATTTTAAATTACAAAATTTATAATTTAACTTACTATATATGGCAGACTTTTGTATAGTATTAAATTTTCCATACTGTAGACGAGTGTTGGTATCATTAATAATAGAGTTAACTATAATACTTAAAGTAGAATTAATATAATGATATAAAAACATAATGTTAGATTTTTCATAATGATGAAGCATGTTAGTTGAAAAATTAATATAGGAATATATATCAGCTAAATGAGTAATTTTATTGATAAATGTATTTTTAGTATTATATTGTAAATAAGAAGGTATATTTTTATGTAATAACAATAATATATATTTTGAGTCTTTACTCATAATATGTTCACAAGTCTCTCTTTCTAATTTAGTATTTAATAATTTATATACACTTTGATATATATCTATATCTATATCGGCTTGATTATTTTTAATAAATTTTTTAATTCCAGGTAGATAAATTTTAGGATGTGTATTTAAATAAAATTGAACCATATCTAGATTATGTTTAATAATTCTAAAATTAGGTATAAATGTTTTCATTAAACAAGTTAAATGAACATCGGACAAAGAAATATTATTTTTATGTAGGTATTCTTTACAAAATAAATAAATGTCATTCTCTGTTGGGAGTGGAAATTGTAAATGTGATGATACTTCTGTGATATGTTTAAAATAAGAAGTATGATTATTTCCTTTAAAAATAATAGGAATATAATTGGTACTTTTTTTTTTCGACTTTATATATGTTAGAACATTATTAATAATCGAACGTTCAGATACAGATATTTTATCAATTTCATTAAAAATAATTATTTTATTATTTGAGGTATTCATAAACAATGATTGAATATTTTTATAATGTAAAATATCATTAAGTTGAGATTTCATATATTTGTGATTTTTTAAATCCAATAAATTAAATTCAGTCACATTATAGTTGTGTTTATGTAAAATATCATATAAACAAGTAGATTTTCCGATACCACTTGGACCCGAAATTAAAAGACCTTTTTTATAAGTAATATCAGGATTTGTTTGCTTATTATGTTTAGCAAAAGTTAGCCATTTTTCTATAAATGTGTAGGAACGTGTATTTATAAAGTTCATTATATAACATTAAATATATAGTATATACTTAATTTTAAATAAAAAAATATTTATTACATAGATAACATATTCTATTTTATTTATTTTATATGTTCTCTAATAGGTAAATATATTTAACATAATTTATCAACAACATCCCAAGTTACCCCACACGATTTTGCCCATTCACATTTTTTGGTAAGGTTATGATTATTATTAGCTATATCAGGATTTTTATGTATATCGATTCCTAAAACAGTGTTAAAATCTATTTTTGAAATAACGGGATTATTTTCAGATGATGTTTGTATGATAAACGACCAAGCGGAATCGGATGTTTGTAGATCTTTAAATTCTACTAATTGTAAAAATTTATCATTTTTTTTATTTCCGCAAGTTGATAAGAAATAGGTAGGGCGATTATTATCTACATCATATTTGTACATAGAACCAATATATACTTTATCTTTTGTATTAATAGTATTTGTAGTGTCCGTTTTTTCTAATGTAATCGATTCATCAGTATATTTATAAAAAATCCATGATGATATATTACTACTTGTAGCTGGTTTCTGAGAAGAAACGACACTTATATAGGATGGTTTACACTTACTTGGGTGAGAAATATATAAGGACGATGTATCGCTTGTAATAATATTATTAGTGCATAGTGTAACATAATGAGTATTTAATGTTTCTGGATTAGTATGTTTAATATAAAACGTATGTTTTTCAAGTTTTATATCATCTAAATTATAATATTCTATTGGATCTTTATTTTTTTTATGATTCGCTTTTTCTAATGTCCAAATCGATTTCTCGGAAGGTATAAGAGTATTTATAATTTCTTTTTTATTCATATCGTTTTTACAAAAACTTCGAACCCATACACTATCCTTGGGGTCGCGGTTACCTTCTGTAAGAGAAGCACCTGGTGCATTTATTTTAGTGTAAAGTAGTTTAAATATATTATTATATTTTTTAATTGCTTGACACTCCATATTTTTGGGAATATCTGTTTCACCTGGATGACGAGTTTGCCATTGATATCCTCCATTTTTTTTAAGTTCTTTATAATATATGAACGAGGGGAGGTTTTTTTCATAAAAATCAGGACATTGACTATTATCTTTAAATGAGATATTTTTATTGGGCAAACAAGTTAAACGACCTTTAGGAATTTTTTCCTTATTTTCCTTTAATGTTCTAAGACGTTCTTTGGATATACTTGTAGATAATTCGGGATTGCCCCATTCTTTCCAATCTAAAGGTAAGTCTAGTTTATTATCTCCATTACAAATACCTTCAGCATCTCGTAATGTTCCTGTGACATCTTTAATAAAATGATCCGAGGTATTGCGTTGTGTATAATTTAAATTATTTGTAATATTTTTTTTAGTGTAGCATGTAAGATCATTTTTATTTACATTATCTATAAATGTATTACAGCTAGATATATTATCACTTAATGTTATATAGGATACATCAGTATTATAACTAATATCATTATTAATAGTTAACGGTTTTTCAACTTTATTTTTATGTTCATTAATATAATTATTAGTAAGATTAACCAAATAAATATTATCTCCGTATAAAATATTTGTTTGTACCCGACAGGTTCCTAATTGTTTAGGATTATAACATATGCCTTTTTTTAATTCGTTTGATTGTGTAGTTGTTGGTACAATACACTCATTTGATGTTGACTTATCTTGTTTGGTATTCTTTTTATTAGTATTCGTATTCGTATCACTATCATTCACTTCTGTCCAATAATCGGGACAAGGTAAACTGTAACCGGGATATATATGCGTATCTTCTTTATCCTTTTTTTTTTGTTTTTTAAAAAATCTATATAAATAAACAATGGTAAAAATAATAGCACTTAATAAAAAGAGTATTACAAATAACATTTTACCGTTGTTAGACACAAATTGTTTCGTTGTATTAGTGGCTGTTGTAATTGTATTAGTGGCTGTTGTAATTGTATTATTGGATATATTTGACATATCTATATACTATAATATATAAATATAATAAATATGTTGAGTAAATAAAAAAAATTATTCTTCGATGACATCTTTATAATTTCGTAAGCCATTTGGACTCATATATTTAGGATGTTCCAGTGGTGTAGGTAATTTAGATATACTATTTAAGTAAAATAAATAATGTTTAATATTAACATTGATATTTTGAACACAATAGTCGAGAACATATTTATTTATATCTTGTAGTTCTTGTCGTATATTAGGCGTATTTTTAGCATATTGTAAATACATGGATCTCATAACAATAAGCAAATCAGTTTCATTTTGTGCGCTAATAGAACAAGAACAGATTTTTTTAACGTCTTCAATGATTTTATTTTGTAAAAATTGTATATTTTGACCAGTAAAAAAAACATTATACAAAGGTGTAGGTGTAATAGAATTAATTGCGGTTGTGTTATAAATAGGTTGTTTATGGTTATCTGTAAAATGATAATCACTTGCGGCGCTATTTTGAATATTCACTCTTCCATTGTTCATTATAGTTATACTTTATATATAATATACATATATAAATTAATAATTATAAAAAAAATAAAAAAATAGTAAATTATATAATATAAATTTGATTTTTAATTATTTAAATATAATATCATAATACTCTTATTATGATAACAAATAAAACAAAACATAAAAAGACCACTAAAAAAAATAATGTGTCAACTAAATATCAAAAAATGTCACATACAGAACATGTATTAGCTAAACCCGATAGTTATATTGGTTCTACTGAATTAGAAGAAACAGAGCAATATGTATTAAATGATACTGATGTAGAAAATATCGTTATTCAAAAGAAAACTTTTATGGTTTGTCCTGGATTTTATAAATGTTTTGATGAATTAATTGTAAATGCGTTTGATCATTGGAAACGTCAACAAAAATATAATCTAACTCAAAATAATATTAGAGAGGTAGAACATATTAAAGTAATTATTGAAAAGGATACTATAAGTATTATGAATGATGGTGATGGCATTGATATTGAAAAGATTCCTAAATACGATAAATATCCTGTGGAATTAATATTTGGAACATTGTTAACATCTACTAATTATGACGATAATGAAGAACGAGAATGGGGAGGCAGAAATGGATATGGGGCAAAATTAGCAAATATATTTTCACTAGAAATGACTGTCGAAACAGTGGATGCGAACAGAAAATTAAAGTATATTCAAACATTTACAAACAATATGAAAGATAAAAGTAAACCTAAAGTAACCAAATGTAGTAAGAAACCGTATACTAAAATTACATGGAAGCCCGATTTTGCGCGTTTCAATATGACTGCTATTGATATTCATCATGAACAATTGCTCAAAAAACGCGTCTATGACATCGCCGCTTGTACCGATCAATTTGTAAGTGTATGGTTAAATGGTAAAAAGATACCCTATAAAAAATTTGTAAAATATGCTAAATTTTATATTGGCAAGCAGCCAAGTGTTATACAAGAAGAGGATGGTTGGTCTGTTATCGCAACCTATAATAATAATGAAGTATTCGAACAAGTTTCCTTTGTAAATGGTATTAATACTGTACGAGGAGGAAAACATGTTGATGATGTAGTTAATCAAATTAAAGATAAACTGGTTGACCTCATTCAACGAAAACATAAAAAAAAAGTGAAAGGTGCGTATGTTAAAAATCAGTTAATGGTCTTTGTTAATGCGACAATTATTAATCCTATATTTGATGGACAAACAAAGGAAACGCTTAAAACAAATAAAGGTAAATTCGGTCATAGTATAACGATTAAAAAGGAGTTTATTCAAAAACTATTTAAAACAGAGATTACAGATCGTATTTTACAACAAACAGCTTATAAAGATAATAAAGATTTAGAAAAAACAGATGGTAAAAAAAAGTCTCGTATTAGCGTACCTAAATTATGTGATGCGAACCTTGCCGGAACAAAACGTTCTAAGGAATGTACATTGATTTTAACAGAGGGAGATTCGGCCAAAACAATGGCGATTGCTGGATTATCTATAGTAGGACGATCTACATATGGTGTCTTTCCTTTAAAAGGGAAGATTTTGAATGTTCGAGATGCCAGTGTAAATGATATTGCTAACAATAAAGAAATAACAAATATTAAAAAAATTCTAGGTTTACAATCCAATTGTGAGTATACTGCCGATGATTTTAAACAAACCTGGCCTTTGCGCTATGGTAAAGTGTTGATTATGACGGATCAGGACCATGATGGTTCACACATTAAAGGATTAGTTATTAATTTATTTGATCATTTATGGCCTCATTTACTCGATCGACAATTTATATGCTCTATGTTAACACCTATTATAAAAGCTACAAAGGGTAAACAATCTAAATCATTTTACACCATACAAGATTATGAATATTGGCGTAACCGCGCAGGAACTCATCGATGGAAAATAAAATATTACAAAGGGTTAGGAACATCCACAACAAAAGAAGCGAAAGAATATTTTAAGGATTTAAAGATAGTACATTATGAACGTGCGAATAATGAAGTCATTATGAATATAAATACTCCAGAATTGTTAGTACATAATAAACAAAAATGTAAAATTGATTTGGCATTTAATAAAAAACGGGCCGACGATCGTAAACAATGGTTGTATCGTTATGATCGCGACTGTATTATGGATTCTACAAAAAAAAATGTAACGTTCGACGAATTTGTTGACAAAGAGTTAATACATTTTTCAAATGCTTCTAATGATAGGAGTATTCCTGATATTCGTGATGGATTTAAACCATCTATTCGTAAAATTGTATATAGTTGTTTTAAACGTAATTTAGTTAGTGAAATTAAAGTGGCACAATTAGCAGGGTATGTCTCAGAAAATGCGGCATATCATCATGGTGAAAAATCACTAGAGGGGGCGATTGTAGGATTAGCTCATGATTTTGTAGGTTCAAATAATGTAAACTTATTAGTTCCGATAGGTCAGTTTGGGAGTCGTTTACATGGTGGTAAAGATTGTGCGCAGTCAAGGTATATTTACACACAATTATCTAAATTAACTCGTAAATTATTTATCCATGATGACGATCATATTTATAATTATTTAGATGAGGATGGTTATAAAATAGAACCTGAAACATATTGTCCTATTCTTCCTATGGTATTGATTAATGGTTCAGAAGGAATTGGAACAGGCTTTAGTTCTAAAATACCTCGATACAATCCAAATGATTTAGTAAAGTATATTAGACAAAAAATAGATGGTGTGTCCAAAGAACATAATATTACATTAGAACCTTGGTATAAAGGATTCGCAGGTATTATTCATAAAATTGATTCTCGAACCTATATTACAAAAGGTAAATATTATTTTGTTAATCCTTCGACGATTGAAATTACCGAATTGCCGGTGGGTATGTGGACGGAAAAATATACCGATATTCTAGATAAAATACTCAGTGTAAAAAGTAATAAAATTTTGAAAAATTATACAGATAACTCTACAGAATCAGAAGTATCGATTCACTTATATTTTGACCAAGATGCTTTATCTGATTTAGTAAGTAAACCGGATGGTATTCAAATTACCGCAATTGAAAAATATTTGAAATTAACTAAAACAATTAGTATTAGTAACATGTGGTTATTTAATACTAAGCGAACAATTGTAAAATACAAAAGTGTTGAAGATATTATTGAAGAATGGTTTACGTATAGGCATAGTATGTATATAAAACGAAAAGATTATTTGATTCAAAAATTACAAAAAGAATTAAATATTATATTCTATAAAGTTAAGTTTATTAAAGAATTTATAGCTTCTACGATTGATATTCGTAACAAAACAAAACAAGTAGTTATAGATATACTTACACAAAAACAATATCCATTGTTACATTCAAATATTGATGATACCGACGAAGCAACTAAAAATTACGACTATTTGCTTAAAATGAATTTATATACATTAACAAAAGAGGAAATCGACGCATTAACCCATAAACGTGATATGAAAAAAATGGAGTTAGATACACTTACACAAACCACCATTAAACAATTGTGGTTACGAGAAATGGATGATTTTATTACCTTATATAATAAAACACTAGTAACAAAAAAATCTACAAAAAAGAAAACAAAAAAATCTACAAAAAAGAAAACAAAAAAATCTACAAAAAAGAAAACAAAATAATCTTTAAGAATCTTTAAGAATCTTTAAGAATCTATATTTATTAAACGGGTGAACTATTTTTTGTTTGAACTAGGCCAATAAATTCTTTTGTAGCATTGGTAAGTTTGTATATATTTTTTCGTTTTGATAGTGTAATTGTTCCTAATACGCAAAAACCAATAATACTAACAATACGAACAGGCCCTCCTATAATATAGGAAAATGAAAGTAATACAATGGCCATAAATAAAGATATAAACATATCACAACGAAACGATTCTTTTATACGTCCCAAAAAAGATTCTGATACTATATCACATTCATAGGCATATAACAACACAAATACTAATAATAAACCTAATGCATATACTAATAACAAAATATTAAAAAAATTATATTCATGATAGTACACATAACGTTTTTTATTTTCTTGTTGTTTTATTTTTTCTCGATGTTTCATACTGTATTTCAAATTATAACCAGCGTAGTAGTACATATGTTTTAATATATTTTCTGATAATACATTTATTTTCGCAAGTAATATATCACGTTTATTGTTTAACCATTCCATGTTAACTTATTATATAACAATATAATAATTTATGTCAATTACAATAAGAATAAATTATTCCAATATGTAAATATTATTTTTTGAATCTCTATAGGTAAATATGGTTTTGTAGTATATTCTTGTCGATAACGATAAAAGATACAATCTAATGTATACCATTCATTACAATGAGTATATTGTTTACGTAATAAGGATTTCATCTGTACTGGTATTTTTTTTATGGGAAAATCATCATAATCATAACCAAATATATTACGATTATAAAATAGTATATTAGATAAACATACACTTTTCTGTAAGTTATCCCAACAAACAGTAATATATATATTACTGTTATCACGATTTACACATATAAAATTGGAATCTGTGCGTTGATACGTCCCGTTGTGTTCAATGTAGGGAAGTATAGTTGTATCGGATGATTTTCTATAAAATGAAAAGGACTTATTGCGCAAAGGCTTTGTATATTTATTACGTATAAAGGTCGTATAATGTTTATAGTAGTATGCTTGTAATAAATATTCATAAACCGAACATTTTTGACAGTAGGTCCATCCATAAATACCGCAACCACTAGGAGAATCATATCTATGAGTGTGACATTTATTGGTACTAATTGTAGTATCGCAAATCGAACACCAGTTTGAATATATCATAACTAATCGTCTTGGATTTTCGATAATAGAAAGCCATTTTGAAAGTATGCTATTGACTGTTTCGTTTACTATCTCGGTTACTATATCGGCCACTCTTTCTGACATATATAGTTTTTGAGGATATTAATATATAGTAAGTTTAATTTATATATGATAAATATTAAAATATTATAAGACATGATAAATCAAATTTATCTTTTACAACATATATTATCACATAATGATCAATTATTATGGACTTCCTATACATATAACCAATTGTTGTACGATATTTCTTTGTTACATTACCATATACACTCGAATGCCATGACAGAGATACTATCCATAGAAAAATTAGATATTAAACATCAATATATAGTATTATTATATGGATTATTTTTTAATAAAGATGTGAGTATATGTTCGTCTAATGCTTATACGATAAGTAATGATGAAATAGAAACTATATTATACAAAGAATTAGAAGATATAGATAAACAAAACATACAATCACAGTTACAGGAATCGTTTACAACTCCAGCAAAACTGTCCAATATACATATAGATATACAAGGCGGGGAAAAAAATACAGTGAATTGGGACGATATATTAGTATTTATAGATGATGCCCGTTCAAGATATGCTCACTATATACAGGACAAAAAAAATATATATATTGAGAATATGACTCATATATATTTTATTTATTTTATTTTGTATCCTATTCTTACTTGTAAACCTATAACATATATACCTTCAAATGATACGTTTACAATTACGGATTATAACACAAATATTCATAATTCTACTATTTTAATTACCACAAAATATGCGAATGCCATAGACGTTCAGTATGAACATAGTATATTTTATAATTATACCATTAAACAATTTTTAATACATTCAACTAAAATAAAAAAAAATTGTATGTTGGGTTCACTATATCCATTTATTATTGTAAACGATAACACTATTCGTTATAAACAATTATTATTATTATTGCCTGAGTCCTATGTATTAAAAAAAAATATATTATTTATAAAAAAAAAATATAGTAGTAGTAAACAAATAAAAAAAAAGACAGAACAACCTTCACAACTTGTAGAGCCGGTCGTATACTCGGAAACCGTTACTCCCGAGCAAAAATATATATGTAGTAATGGTAATAATAATATGATGATTATAGGAATTTCTGGTATAGAAGATTTATTATCTGAAACAATTTGTCATAACATGTTTACATATATTTTAAAAAAACATCCTTATACTTCAACAACTATACCTACACTACAAAACATATATTTATATAACCATACAGAAAAACATACAAACGAGGCCTTAATGTTTACAAATAAAAGTTATTTTTCTATGAACTTTGTAGTAAAAACAAAACAAATTATAATAACATATACACAATATATACATCCATATATAAAAAATATTATATTCGAATTAAATCATATATTAACAAGAGATAGTATACAACATCTATTTATACATAATTATGTAGATAATGTTCATCCTATACAATATTTAGTAGATAGTAGTATACAAACAAGCAATATGAATGTGAAAACTTTGTTACAGTTGTTTGGATTTGGACGCATACAAGCGTTTACTATTTGCTATTATAAATTAAAAAATGCGATTTGGAATATAAAGGATATTGATACTATTATTTCATATTCTACAAAAATAAATAATAATAAAAAAAGTATGCCACTTGGATATCATTATTTTATGGTATTAGAATTAGATATTGGTATAGATATTATTGTTGAACGAACAACACAATTACAGTTTTATATCAAAGAAGAACGCCTAGAGTATTATCGACAAAAAAATATAAAGATACATACATTACAGCATTATTCGGATATAAACTCTTCAATGGACACAAGTAAAAATGTAGTGGATGTATTTACACATTTACATACTAATAATTCAATATTTAATGTATTTATAGCATATACAAATAATTGCGCTCATTTAATGTTACATATATCAAAATATTTATTACATCAAGATATAAATAATTATATTTTATTAGAAAATAAATTAAAAAATAATATTGATACAAAACATATTACAATGTGTGTAGATAATATATATACACATACTACACAACCATGGAATATATGTCCTAAAGCTCTTAAAAATACTATAATAAAGACATATTCTACAAAATATTCTGATACAGAAAAACTTACTAAAGATATACTACAAACGATTACGCAGCAATCTTTACAAAAGCGTCACATAGTAGATCATATGAAAAAAACTAATGTACTAGCTCCTTTATTATTACATAATTTTATACAGGAAAAATATAATGTTATTATGTCATTACGAACTATACTATATATAAAAAAACATATACAATATATATTATATTATATAATTTGTATATTACAAGTATATAGTAAAAAAAAAAAATCGGATATAGATAGTTTATTGGATACAAGGAAACCACACCAACGTTTACAAATACAATATATATTTACTGAAACAGAAATGGAACAAGTATATACTATAGCTAAAAAACTACAAATAACTTCATCAGAAGTTATCCAATTATTTATACTTAAAATATGTATTGTTTATTTTCCACATTATTATTTTATTATTGGTAGAAACTATTATCGTTATATATTACCCTATGTAAACGATGAGAAAGAATTATTTACATTACATAAAAAGATAAAATTATTTACTACAAATAATTATTTTCAACATTTGATGTATGATATAAGTATGCGTCGATTGCACGCAAAAGGATATTATATGTATCCAGACGAAAAATATATTTCTATACAAGATATAAACTGTTCTCGCCCGTTACACAATATTGATATCCATAAAATATATTCAAATACTACGTTGAATAGTAATCCAATAGATATAACGTATATCTATAAAAAAAATAAATATGAAATATTTATTTCGTATGATTCTAAATATACAATTGTTCAACGGATGATAAAAGAGATGTTTACAATTATGGAAATATATGCTTTACAGGAGGGTGTGTAAAAGTATTATTGTTCTGTTTTTTTTATTTTTTGATCACTGAAAAATCATACGGAGTTTGTTTAATCTTTCGCAGCCCACACGTTTCCAACTGATTTAGTTTGCGTTTAAAATATGAAAACTGGTTTGTGTTATGCAGTGTATCCATATTGGGTTTTGAGTTTTGGTAGTAAATACGTGGGTCATTGTGTTGGTGACCGGTTAAATTTGTGTGATGCGCATATGCCTGTGTAAGACTAAGAATGTGTTTATATGCGTCCGTCTTTTTAATTTCAAAAAGAGGGACGTGATGATTCGAACACAACGTCTTAAATATGTTTTTGTACATCTGTAGTTCGTTGTGAATGGCAACACACGTTTCATGTTCTGTTAGATGTTCTTTGCCAGAATACATATTTGTTTGCATATATTCTTGAAGTTGTGAAATAACTTTGTTAAACGCATCCCAGCACATATATGGATACAGTGTTTGATTGTATTTCAAGTGTTGTTTAGATGCGGACGTAAGTCCATTAGATCTCTCTATATTTGCTTCTAGTTTAGTTTGTAGTTTCAACAGCACAGGAGATGAATGTTGCATAATTGTAGTAGTATGTTCGATGCTGTAAATAGTTATATGTGAGTGAATGATTGTATATCATAGAATTAATTGTGTATCAAATTTATTTATAATATTTATATTCATATGAATATTATGAATATTTTGATAATTATTTTATAGCACACAGTGGTGGTGGTATTGGTGTAACTCGTTTAATTCGCAGTATGGAAATGGAAGGGTTACTTTAAGCATCACGTGGATTGTCTACACCAACCGAACCTACAGGTGATACTACTCGTGTAAGACCTGTATTTTTTTGTTGTAACGATATAATATAAAACAATAATCCTATTAATATAACTAATACAATTAAGTAAATAATGGTAGAATACAATAATATTTTATTACCTTTAATATTATTGATAACTTGTGTAACTGAATTAGACATAAATAATATATAGTATATAGTATATTATATATACTATATATTATTTACCCTGTGTAAATTAAATAAATATAATAAATAAATATATTAAATAAATATATTAAATAAATATATTAAATAAATATATATGTATATATTATAAACATATGGTGAGAAGAGTAAGTAGAAGAGTAAGTAGAAGAGTAAGAAAAAGGAAAAGTAAAAGAGTAAGTAAAAGAGTAAGTAAAAGGAAAAGTAAAAGAGTAAGTAAAAGGAAAAATAAAAGAGTAAGTAAAAAACGTAGACGTTCATTAAGAAAAAAAAAATCTGGTTCTAGAAATCAACGGGGGGGCGCGGCGGCGGTGCTGGCGCGCGCGAGGAGAAGACGGGGGTCGCGTTCTTCTTCGCGCCGCGATCCGGAGGAGGAGGAATCGGAGAAGAGGGACAAGGAGATGAAGGCGTTTGCTGCGGGCATGATCGAGGAAGCGATGAACAGTGACGATTACGCGAAGATGAGAGAGGGGTTCAATTACCTCAAGGAGAACTATCCATCCGAAGCCCGGTTTGAGTACCCTTGGGTGACCAAGCAGCAGGAAGAGGTCTTTCGCAAAGCGAAAGAACGTTTGAGAGTAAAGGACGAGAAGGTGAAGCAGCTGGAGAGAGAGAAAGAGCAGCGAGGGAATATGTATACCCGTGGGTGACCGATCAGCAGGAAGAGGTCTTTCGCAAAGCGAAAGACCGTTTGAGAGTAGAGGACAAGAAGGTGCGTATATAAATAAATATATTAAAAAATATAAATATATTAAAAAATATAAAAATATTAAAAAATATAAAAATATTAAAAAATATTAAAAAATATAAAAATAATATATATATATATATTATAAACATATGAGTTTAAGAGTTAGCAGAAGGCGTAGACGATCCGCTAAACGTAAAAGACAAAAAGGAGGCAGAAAAGGACATTGCTCCAACAGTCACTCACGCAAACGAAAATCACGCCGCAGACGTTTATCAAGAAAAAAAAAATCTGGTTCTAGAAAACAAAGTGGCGGTGCCGCCGCCTCCGTAGCGAATCGTCGTCTTAGGGCGCAAAAGACCAAAAATCGTCAGGCTGCAAATAAAAAAAAACAAAATAAAAAAACATCCAATACATCCAATACATCCAATACATCCAATACATCTAATACATCTAATACATCTAATACTCAAAGTTCTTATTACAGCGCACGCTCCCCACGCTAACGCGTTAGATAATTTTTAATTAAAATCAGTAGCGTATTTAGTCGTCCAACTCCTAGCTTCGTTATTAAATTTCTCACGATTATCAACATATTCATTCGCAATAGCAGGCATAAGAGGGTCGTCGGGATTAGGATCTGTTAATAGTGAACATATCGAGAGTAACACTTTAGAAATAGTTAAAGCTGGTGACCAGTTATGTTTGAGTATATCGACACAAATACTGCCAGCACTACTAATATTAGGATGATAAATTTTTGTAATAAAATGACATTTAGGTGGCTTAAAAGGATAATTCATAGGGAAATAAATATCTAATTTAAAAATTCCACCTTCATAGGGAGACTCTGCAGGTCCTATAATAGTCGCATTCCAATGATGTAAATCATCTTTTTTCATACCAGCTGAGCAATTATTAGGTGGATCATTGGTAATGTTTTGTAATTCTTTATTTAATCGTATCATAGACATAATTAATAGTATATAATATGTTTAATATGTTTAATATGTTTAATGTATAAATAATAAACATCAAATTTAAATTATATACTAATTATTAATAATTATTATATGATTCGTTTAAGATATAGAGATAAAATATGTATAGAAATATATAATAATTTAAGATGAACGAGCCAGTAAATTCTATAGAAGATAACTTTTCAGAATATGCTTTTATATTAAAAACTGTTCAAACATCTGCTATACGAGTATTAGTAGAAGCTATAAAAGAAATTATTACGGATGCGAATATAATTATTTCAAAAACAGGATTAAAAATTATGACTATGGATCCTTCTCACACTATTTTGATTCACTTAAAATTAGATTCTGCTAAATTTGAACAATTTTATTGTAAAAAAGACATGACTATAGGTATTTCTATGTTATGTTTATTTAAATTAATAAAAATAATGTCAAATAATGATACGTTAACATTATATATAGAAAAAGATGATTTAAACCGTTTAGGTATTAAGATAGAAAATGGTGAAAAAAATAGTTTAACCAATTTTAAATTAAATTTAATGGATTTACCTAAAGATTATATAGATATTCCACCAGCTTCTTTTGAGTCTGTATTAACGATGCCTTCTAATGATTTTCAGAAAATATGTAGAGATATGTTTCAAATTGCGGATAATTTAGAAATTAAAAGTATAGAAAATCAATTAATATTTAGTTGTAAGGGAGATTTCGCGGAACAAGAAACGATTATTGGGGAAACTAATTTGGGATTATCATTTATTAAAAATAATCAACCTAAAGAAGTCGTTCAAGGAGTATTTGCTTTAAAACATTTAGTATTATTTACTAAATGTACAAACTTATGTCCAACCATTGAATTATATCTTAAAAATGATTATCCGTTAATTATAAAATATGGTATTGCTTCGTTGGGTAATATAAAATTATGTTTAGCTCCTAAAAATATGGACGATAATTAACAGTTCTATAAATAATAAAATAGATTATATAGGATAGGGGTGATTTTTAATATGTTTGTTAATATATGCTATATTATATTCATGATCATATTCTGGTGGAACAGATATACTTTCGATTATTTTTTTAATAACATTATACAATACTTTATTGTTTATATTAACACTTTTTAAAGGCATATCAAATAAAATTGTAGGAAATCTAGCCATTTTAACACCAGCAATTTGTTTATTTAATACATTGTAAAATGTGTTAATTTTTCTATCAATATTCGTTATATCTAAAGCATTTATAATTTTTGGTTGACTAAGAAAGTCTTTTATTGCTTTTAATGTAAATGTTAGTTTATCGAGTAAGGTATTTACAGATATAACAATCTGTTTAGTATATTTAATTATTCTAATCATATATTGTTTATATTTAGGAACACTTATAACTTTCCATAGAGGGGGAGTAGTATTATGTATATCAATAAATGTTGTTCGTATAGCCATTTTAATATAATAAATCGTTTCTAAAATATGAGAAAATGTTAAGTCAAGAGATTCTTTTATAAATAGTAGTCGTCTTTTTTTAATCATAAATTGTAATAGTTTTATACATGTAGATACATTATTTACTCGTTGTCGACAATAATCAATACGATATGAACATCTAGTAATGATTGGTGTAATATTTTTAATATGATTATTATCTGTAGTTACAGTATTTAAAATATTTGTTAATTGTTGATTAATACGAACTAAATTTTTAATTATAGTAACAGTGGGACTACTCATGTCATTTAAATATTTAATTATTTTAATGGTGTATTTAACACCAACTTCGGTAGGAACAATATTAATTGCTTTATAAATGCCATCTTTTATTGGATTAATAAAACCATTAAATAAATTGTTAATAAGTCTTTCTATTTCATTGGAACTAGGAACTGAAGGGGGGGGGGGTATAGCCTTTTCAACAGTATTTACAACTTGAACAACCGGGGCGGCTACTTTTTTGACTATATTACTGACCGCCTTAAAGGCTCCACCGAATGAAAAATGTTCTTGGTCATACGAATGCCTAGGTGTAGCCGCAATAATTATAATAATAAAAATAATATTTACAATAATATATTTTGGTATTTGTTTCATTATTATAATAAAAGATATTTATTTTAAAGGATAGGGATTGTTCTTAATATTTGTATTAATATATTCTACATTATAATTAAAATCATGTTCAGGTGGAACCGTTGATCCTTCGATGGTTTTTTTAATAATATTATATAGAATTTTATTGCTAATACTGATACTTTGTATAGGTATGTCAAATATAGTCATTGGAATTCTAGCTATTTTTACACCTGCGATTTGATGATTTAACACATCATGAAATTTTTTTATTTCACGATCTATATTTTCAGTATCTAATTCATTAATTATGCTTGGTTGACTAAGAAAATTTTGAATATCTTTTAAACAAAGTGTTAATTTATCAAGAAGAGTATTTATGGATATAACTATTTTTTTAGTATATTTAATATTTAAAACTATAATTTTTTTATATTGTGTAACACTTATAACTTCCCATAAGGGAGGAGAAGTATTATGTAAATCAATAAAACTTGTTCGCATAGCCATTTTAATAAAGTTAATCGTTTCAAGAATATTTCTATACAACAATATCATAGCCTTAAAAGCATTCATAAAACTAAAATGTTTTACTGTAAGTTCAAGTAATTTTGTACAAGTATATATATTACTAATACGTTGACGACAATATTCTATACGTTTAATACAGTTTGTGATTGTAGGTGTAACATTTTTTATATGGCCGGTATCTTTTACTATTGTATTTATAATATTAATAGATTGCTCATTAATTTGTAAAGTATTTGTAATAATATTTATAGTAGGATTAGCCATCTGACTTAAGTGTTCTACTAAGCGAACTAATTGTCCTGTTCCTATATTATTAGGTATAATGTTAATAGCATTATATATAGCATCTTTTATTGGGTTCATAATATCATTGAAAATTTTTTCTGCTGTTCCCTTTATATCTAAAGATTTTCCAAATAGATTTTCAATAATTTTTTTTTTTCTAGGAGTACATAATACTACAATAATAGTAAGAAGAACAACAGTAATAATATATTTGTTTGTTTGTTTCATTAATATATAATATTATTAAGATTATAATAATATAATATTATATTAAATATTATATAAATATATATATCATAGAAAATGAGTGTTACTTCAGATATAATAGGTCGAACAGGACTACAAAATAAATTTAAATCACTTAAAAAAGGACAGATATTAAAACTAATCGCCGTAATTGTATGTGTAATTCTTGGTGTATTAGGATATATTGTATATACCTATTTATCACCTGATATTAAACAAATACTTTTTTTTAAAAAAAAACTGCCAACAGATAATGAATATGTAATCACTAAAGATAAATTGAATCGTAAAAAGGGGGGGAAAGAATATTCCTTTTCATTATGGTTACGAATTAATAATTGGTATAACAATGATAAGAACGAAAAAAATATATTTTCGTTTGGTGCTGTAGATAAACAAGGACAACATGAAAATGTTGTTCCATCTGTATGGTTAGATGGTAGAAAAAACAATATACATATTTATGTTCATACAAAAAAAGGCGTAAATAAAACACCCATAAAGGTAGAAAATGTTCCTGTAAAAAAATGGTTTAAATTAACGGTAGTATTAACATCTAATAGTGTTCAAGTATTTTTAAATTCTAAACTGGATGTATTTACATATTTAGAAGGAAATATAATTAATCCGAATGGAGATTTACACTTATTTACGGGTGAACATAAAATAGATGGACAATTTGCTAATGTTGTATTTTATAATCAAGCATTAATGGCAAATGAGGTTGCTAAATTATATCAAGTAGGTGATAAACCAATTGATAAATCAATGTTATATAAATTAGTACAATTTTTTAAAAATGTTGGATCGTATAAACATGATAAAGAACTTGTAAATAAAAAAAAAGAAAGTATAACAAAATAATAAATTGTATAAATATTATAATATAATATATATAGTATATATAATATATAACATGAAGATAAACAAATATCACATTTTAGCAATTATTATGATTGTAATGATAATATTTATATGTAGATATGCGTATAAAAAATTTTATAAGAATTCTCATTTAATTGTAGACCAACCTTATTATGGTAAAGATGAAGAAAATGAAGGTAAGAATATAAAAACAACTATATGTAATAAAGGTATATCTTGGTCATATAATTTTTGGATATATATAAATGATTGGAAATATAGATTTGGAGAACAAAAATATATTATACAATCAGAAAATGTTAATGTTTGGTTAGGAAAAAGAAAACCAGATTTACATATTGGGACAAATTTATTTAATTCTGAAAAAGATAAAGAAATAGTATTTACAGATTTACCTTTGCAAAAATGGTTACAAGTAACAATTGTATTGGATAATAGAAATTTAGATTTATTTATTAATAAAGAATTATATCGAAGTATATTTTTTGAAGAAGTTCCAGACCAGCAAAAAGTAAATAATTTTATTATTTTCCCGGATGATGGAATATCCGGCTACATATCACAAGTGCGTTATTATTCTTACAATATATCTCGTTCAAGAATCAATATAGAGTATTCATTCGGATTTAAAGGAATATTTTATAAATATTTCTTTTTACGGATGATATATAAAATGTATATGTACATGTATACTATGATATATGGTGATCCATCTAAAAAAAAAATAAAAGACATTGCGTGTTCCTAATGCTTATATTAATTAATTAATTAATTTTTAACATAACATAATAATTATGTTTATATATATTATTATGAATATGAACAAAGTTAAGAAACTATTAATTTTAGTAGTTATATTGGTTGTAGTGTATATAATATACTTATATATTAAACGTTTATCTAAAAAAGCATATGTTCTTGTTACTGAAGATAAGTTATTTTATAATCAACCAAATAACGCGATGTTAATGAAAGAAATAGATGTTAAAGATATACCTAGAGCGATCAATGATACCTCGTATTCGATGGGTTTTTGGTTTTTTATAGAAGATTGGAAATATAGATTTCAACAAGTAAAATATATTTTAAATAAAGGCGATGCTGTTTCAAATCAACCCACTATTTATTTGGATCGAACAAAAAATACTTTAAAAATAAAAGTAGATGTAGAAGATTCATTACATGAAGTAATCGAAATACCGGATATATATCTAAGACAGTGGGTTCATATATACTTAAATGTAGAAGATAAAAATGTAAATGTATATTTAAATGGTCATTTAGTTAAGAGTCACATATTACAATCTACAATTGTAAATAATAAAAGTAATATATATATAAATAAATCAGGAGGGTTTGGTGGATATATTACTAAGTTAATACTGTCCAATGGTATTAAAAATCAAAATGATATAGAAAAAATATATAAAAAGGGTCCATATAGCACATCATTATTAGATATTATAGGATCATTTTTTAAAAGTTTATTTGGTAAAATAGCTAAATTAATAGACGCTTGTAATACATAAAATTTAAATGTTCTATTTTATACATAAAATTATTATATATTATTAATATATATATACTAATATTTAGTCATGTCAAAATTATTTAATATATTTAAAATAGTATTAATAGTATTACTGGTGCTTTTTATAGTAACAGCTATATTATATTATATTTATCATTATAAAAGATTATTTATTATTAATACTCCCTTATATATGGGTTCGTATGAAGATCTTAAAGATGCGAGTGCAGATGATGATATGAATACTACTATAGATTATGAAGATACTCCATTAGATACAACTGAAAAAGTATATACGAATGATAAATTAAGTTTACAACAAAATGCTTATAATTATTCTTATACCTTTTTTATTAAAATAGATAGTCTTGATTATAAATATAATCAAAATAAAGAAATATTTAGTAAAGGTGGTAGTATAGACTCCTATACAAAGGAAAAGGTCACCGAATCGGCTGAAAATGATACTAAAGATAATAAACAAAAAAAATCTACAGAAACAAAAGAAATACTTAAAGGAGCTCATAATCCTCGTATATATATTGCTAAACGTACAAATGATCTTATTGTAGAGATAACAACGTATGTTAAACGTGAACGATGTATAATAGAAAACATACCTTTACAATCCTGGGTATTTGTAGGAGTGGTTGTTCATAATAAAACCATAGATATTTACATTAATGGGACGTTATTTAAAAGTCATGTATTAGAAAATTTACCTGTTCAAACAGAAGCCACTATACGTTATGGATTAAATGGTGGATTTGACGGCTCATTAAATAAACTTGTATATTATTTCAGGGCATTATCCAGTTTAGAAATAATGGATTTATTTCATAAAAATAAAGGTGGATTAACTAATTCTGTAGATGCTAAAGAAAAATCGAAAGAAATAAAAAAGATTAAACAAACAAAAAAAGAAATTGAAAGTTGTTATTCGTAATGTTTACACATATATTTTTATTAAAATATAATATTTTAAATAAATAATATTATATCATTATATAATACATATTAAAATGAATCCATTTAAAAATATTATGTTAGATAATAATTCTACAACAGTATCTCCAGCAGCTAATCCAACATCCATAATGAACAAAATACCTAATCCACTTACAAAAATAAACAATATAGGTTTTATACGAAATAATCCAAAAGTAAAATATCTTATTTACGTTGCTCTTATTGTTATAGGAGTTATTATTATTATTAATGTAGCTATTAAACTATATAATATTTATGTAGAATTAAAACAAAAAAATCCTTGGATGTTATATGCTACAAAGGATGCTAAAAAATATCAATACATTATTCAAGATAAAGTAGAAAATCCATTTCAATTAATTAAACCTTCTTCTAATCGCAAAGGAGGTTTAGAATTTAGTTATGGTTGTTGGATATATATAGATGATTTTAAATATAGAGATGGTGATTGGAAACACATATTCCACAAAGGTTCATCCGCTGAAATTACAGATCCTGAAAATTCAGGAAATCGAACGTCCCAATGTCCTGGCGTATTTATGGGCAAAGATAAAAATACGTTACACGTATTTTTAAATACCTTTTCAAATGATGAAAATAAGGAAGATGTTATAAATGATGATGAAGTATATAATGAATATCATAATACTGTAACAGAAGAAGTCATGGTTGAAAATATCCCTATTAACAACTGGGTATGTATTGTTATTGCCGTTCAACAATATAATGTAGATATATATATCAATGGTGTATTAGCTAAACGTAAATTATTAAAAAATTTACCTAAACAAAACTATGGCCGTTTCCACATGAATAGCAATGGTGGGTTTAGTGGATTTATTTCAAATGTTCGTTATTTTAGTTATTATATTACACATGGCGAATTATATAAATATGTCCGCACTGGGCCGTCAGCTTTACCATCTACAAATATAGGTGCTAAACCACCGTATCTTTCAGAAAGATGGTGGATCAGTCAATAAAAAGATAAAAGGATAACAGGATACAATATATAAAACACACTATATTTTTATATTTTTATATTTTTATATTTTTATATTTTTATATTTTTATATTTTTATATTTTTATATTTTTATATTTTTATATTTTTATATTTTTATATTTTTATATTTTTATATTTTTATATTTTTATATTTTTATATTTTTATATTTTTATATTTATTTAATAATTATAGTTTATTTTTTTTTTTTATTATCTAATAATATTAATAATATACGATGATGAATAATATGGGCACTACATTAAGAATATTAAATGAACAAGAAAAAAAAATATATGATAATTTATTAAAAGTGTTATCTTTTAAACAAATTACCATAGATGATTCTATATTAATAGATTATATACGTAATCATAGTTTAACCGATATATATATTACAACCGAAATTATAGATAGAATTATAAAAGAATGTTTACAAGTTCAGCAAGAAAAAAATAAACCTGATTATAATACCATTACTGAGATGTCCAATTTGGGAGATAATTCTACAAAGGTATTGGAATCTATAATTAGTAATGTTAACACTACAAATGTACCCACAAAAGAAAATCTTATTCAAAAGCTCGTCTCGGACGATATCCCCAAAACTGCCTTTTCTAGAGAATTACGTGAAGAAATGGTTTATATACGAGGGGTGTCAGGCACTGCCGGTAAATTCACAAATACCTTTTTATTAACAAAGCGAATTAATAATGTAGAAAGTATAGAATTAATTAGTGGATATATCGTTGATGATAGAAGTAATAATCCGTCTGCTGTTGGACCTGGTGCCACGACCGGACAGCTCGCCGATGGTTTTGTCGATGGGGTCACCGGCGACAACCGTGCCGGTAGCGAAATTGATGGAAGTATTGGAGCTGTACCCTTTATGTGGATTGATATAACTGAACCTAGAGTAGAAGGGTATACACATTATAGTAATTATTCTGTAAGTGGTTGTGTTCCGAACTGTTCGGCGGGTTGTGAAGCGCTAGGTAAAAAATGTGAAACTACCGCAGAAGATTTTGTAAGTTGTACTCCCTTTGGTTCCTTTTTAGTTGAATTAAAACATTATACTTTTGAAGTAAGTGATTATGGGTTAGTATATGCTGCGGATGGTGGAGACGGTGGTGCACAAGCACCAAATATCATTCACATTGTTGATAAATGTGGTAATTATAAAAAAAAATTCACCCAATTAATTTCTATGGATAAATTAAAAATAAATCTTCGCAATGTTTTAGGTAACACGTTATGGGGATGTGGTGCGTGTGATGAGGCAAGTGCTATCACTCAACGAAACATCTTACGATTTGAATTTGTATTTAAAGTGAAATATTACATAAATACATTAGAAAATAACTTTTTATTACATAATTAAGGGTATATAGAAACGTATATGTATACGCATATTTGACTGTATACGTTACATTTGTAATAATGTTTCGTAATCTTTATAATTTTTTATAGAATTTACTTTAATTTTATAGGTTTTTATTTCAATATTATCTTTTTTTACTACAAAATAATAATGATCTTGAATTATTTTATTAATAAATTGATACGCACAATGTATTTGTTCTAATGAATTCGCACCGGTTATGATAATTTTACCACTTTGAAATATAGCAACTGTAATACGTTTACAATTGTTTTCTACTAGTGCGGATTTACCTTTTCCTATACACTTTTTGGAACACGCACACGTTCCTTCATGACACGTATGAACGTATTTTTTATTATAAAAATAGGCTACTTTTACCCCTGGATAATTTTCCGATTCATAACTAACAGTTAAATTTAATTTTTTAGTCATGATTTTAAATAAATTTTCTCTATTAATTTGTATTCCGCAAAAGTAATCACTATTGATTAATACCGTTCTAAAATTATTATAATGTATAATAGAATCAATTAATTTTTGCTTAAAAATATATTGAATAAAGGCTCGTATACATTCTTTAGCAACGGTTTCTTCTGGTATACCCGTAATTTGAATCTTACCATTTTTAAAAATTTTAAAATTAATTTGTTTATCTTTGCGAATAAATATATTTAAGGAAGCACTATTATAAAAACTACTTTTACTGTTTTTTTTAAAATATCCTTTAATAGGACTAGTCGAGTATTTACAGCCTATAATATCATATTTTTTTAATTTAGGAACTATCTCATTATAATTAATCACATTAATATTAAAGGGTGCTTTAAATTGAGTATACAATGTTTGTAAATCAATTAATTTATCTAAATAGCAACATACTGTCATAGTAGATATACGTATATCTGTAGATTGTAATACTTTATTGGATATATATGCGGATATTTTTTGTTGTATACAATACTTAACATAATAATTAATTTTTTTAATATTATTAACAGCAATATATTCAAATATTTCTTGTAATATCGTCATTTGATTACTATTGTATAATTTATTAAATATAGTATCCATTGTCGAATCGTTTAACATATGTATATAGGAGTGATACTGTGTATCAATATGTGTTAATAAATATTGTTTTTTTTTATGATATATTTCTTCTTGTATTTCTGATAAATAAGGATTATATTGTAATTGTGGCAGATATTTTTCTATTTCAAGAAAATATCGTTTAATATTTTGATTGGAATCAATATATATGGACATGAATATACAATTAAAGTACGAGTAAATTATAGTATCATAGTTGAAATATATAGAATTATCAAATTTAGTTTTATTTAAAAAATAAAAATAAAAAATAGAATTTTATTTTTATTTTATTGTATAACTATATAGATTGTTGCTGTGATTGTGATTCTACATATTCAATATATTCTTGTTGTAAAGTATACGCTTTATCATAATATACATTTTTTTTATCTTGGGTTAATGAACGCCATTGTTGACTTATTAATTTGGAACGTTCTGAAAAGGATAAAGTTGGATGTTTTGTCATAGTATCTTTATACATACTGCGAACATATAATATATAAGCATTAGGTGGTTTTTTCATATATAGTATCGTATTATATCTATACAAATAATTGTTATTCTAAATTTAAAAAAAATAAAATCAGTCAAAACAAAAAGTAAAAAAAATATAAATTAAGCATTAATCGTATAATTATGTGAAATTAAAAATCGGTTTGAAAAAAATATTACTCCAATAATTATTGTAGAAAAA
>Ga0209830_10000248_pt1 | contig 61015 bp, 60 predicted proteins | sample ArcticOcean_MG_C_12_FD_187439 | JGI IMG/M metagenome (GOLD analysis project Ga0209830, IMG submission 187439) | Marine microbial communities from western Arctic Ocean - ArcticOcean_MG_CB8_130 (SPAdes) (version 2) | ecosystem: Environmental > Aquatic > Marine > Oceanic | place: Arctic Ocean...
AATTATTATCCCCTAGATATTTTTTAACGATTGGCATCTGCTTGTTTAATGCCTTGTAAAGTTCTTTTTCTTCGAGCTCCTTAAGGAGGGAGGTTATAATTTCCGTATTATTTGTTACCTGATATTTTTTAAGTATATTAGAGACGCGCTTATTTGCTGCCGCTAGTTCTTGAGCTTCTTCTAGTGCCGAGAAAGCTCTAATTGCTTCAATCTTTTCTATAATATTATGAAGATAGGCTGGGCTGCTTGACATAACTGCGTCAATTTCCTTAGAAAGGTAGCTTTTTTCTTTTAAATAATTTACCAGTCTTTCGTCGATAAAATTCTTTAAGTCGACTACTTTTTCCAAAGAAGTTTTTGGCATAAATTTTTCAATTAATTGACTGGTATTTAGAGGGAGATTATTTTCAGTTAAAAGTCTAATTACACCAATTGCATTTCTTCTTAGCCCAAAAGGATCCTTAACACCCGTCGGCTTTTCATTAATTGAAAATAAACTAATTAAAGTTTCGAATTTATCAGCCAGAGCAAAAGTTACCCCTAATATACTTCTGGGAAGTGTATCCCCAGAGAATTTTGGTTTGTAGTGGTCTTCAATAGCATCAGCAATACTTATATTTTCATTTGAGTTAAGTGCATAGTATCTTCCCATTGTTCCTTGCAGCTCTGGGAATTCTCCAACCATTAAACTTACTAAATCAGCTTTTGCTAAAAGTGCAATTCGCTCAAAATCTCTAAAGTCACCAATAGAGACCTCCTGGTATATATGCTGATGAATTTTAGATACTCTTTTAGCTCTATCTGACTGGGAGCCTAATTTATTATGGTAAATAATTTTATTAAGCTTATGAGACATTTCTAGTAGAGTGTTTTTCTTATCCTGTTTAAAGAAGAATTCAGCATCTGCAAGCCTTGGTCGAATAACCTTTTCATTTCCCTCTATAATTATTTTTGGGTTGGCTGGTGTAAGGTTTGAAATTATTATAAATTGATTAGTAAGTTTATTTTCATTATCTACGATTGGGAAATACTTTTGGTTTGATTTCATAGTAAGTATTAAACATTCTTGAGGGACCTCTAGGTATTTACTCTCAAATTCACCAATTAATATATTTGGCATTTCAACTAATGCAGTTACTTCTTCTAAGAGACTATCATCACTTATAGCTAAAATATTTTTCTTGAGTGATTGTGTTGCAATGTTAATAGAGTTTTTAATAAAAATTTTTCTTTTTTCAAAATTAGCAATCACGAAACCTTCTTTTAGAAGCTTGTCCTCATAATCATTAGCATGAGCTAATTCTATTACTTTATTTTTTGACTCGAATCTATGGCCAACTGTAGTCCTTGAAGATTTAATCCCAAGAATAGTTGCGTTAATAAGTTTGTTTCCATGAAGGATTACTAAATTTTTAGCGGGCCTTACAAAGTTTACCGTTTCCCATCCATCACCTAACTGATACGTCATAACTTTTTTTATGGGAAGCTTAATAAGGCAATCACGAATAAGACCTTCTATGATTTCATATAATTTTTTACCAACAATATTTTTTTCTATATATAGGACTTCTTCTTTGGTTATAATTTTTGAAAGAGATGATTCTTGTTCACCAATAGACTCTAATTTTTTAATTAAAGCTTGTTGGGCATTCTCATTAACGTCGAAACCTATTTTTTTCGGCATAAGTTTAATTAGTTTTTTTTCTGTTGTGGCCTCAGATAAGACCTTGGTTATTTTGACACCTAACCTTCGAGGGGTACTGTAAACCTCAAATGTTGATGCGTTAATTAATTTATGGTTTGTCAGGCTTTCAAAAATATTTTTTCCAAAGCTCTCCCCAAGTTCTTTTTGTGATTGAGGGGGGAGTTCTTCGGTAACAAGCTCTATTAGTAAGTTTTCTTCAATCATTATCAAGTTGGTCCATTGTTTCTTTTGCGTGAACAGGATTTGCCAAGGGAAAGCCAAGTTTTTTCCTACTATCAAGATAGGAGGCTGCAACTTCACGGGAAATTTTTCTAATCTTAGCAATATAGTCCGCTCTTTCTGTAACGCTAATAACACCTCTTGCATCGAGTAGGTTAAAAGTATGCGCTGCCTTTAAGACTTGCTCATATGCTGGTAAGGCAAGAGACTTACTAACTAAATTACTTGCTTGCTCCTCATATGCTACAAATGCACTTAATAAAAATGTGGCATCACTATGCTCGAAATTGTATGTACTTTGTTCGATTTCATTTTGAAGAAAAACATCCCCATATTTTAAGTCATGCGTCCATTGAATATCATAGATGCTATCAACATTTTGTATGTACATTGCTAACCTTTCTAAACCATAGGTGATTTCGCCAGTTATTGGCTTACAGGCTATCCCACCGACTTGTTGAAAGTAGGTGAATTGTGTAATCTCCATACCATTTAACCATACCTCCCATCCTAGACCCCAGGCACCTAATGTTGGATTTTCCCAATTATCCTCTACCAATCTCACATCGTTTTCTTTTAAGTTGAAACCTAAATTCTCAAGTGATCCCATGTATAAATCTACGATATTCTCTGGTGAAGGCTTAAGCACTACTTGAAATTGATAATAATGCTGTAGACGATTAGGGTTTTCTCCATATCGACCATCTTTAGGTCGACGGCTAGGCTGAACATAGGCAGCTCTCCATGGCTCTGGTCCCAATGACCTTAAAAATGTAGCAGTATGCGACGTTCCTGCACCTACTTCCATATCATAAGACTGGATAAGTGCACATCCTTTATCCGCCCAGTATTTTTGGAGATTAAGAATAATTTCTTGGAATGTTGGTTTCATGATTTTAATTGTATTTTCAATTGTTTATTTTACTGTTTTTTTGTGTCACTTTAAAGAGAGGATTTGTATCTTTTATTTTTTTGATCTAACAGTAAATAAAAGGCTTAATAAGCACAAAATAATAAGTGGATAATTACCATACATGCTAAATGGAGTACTTCCTTTATAGCCTTGAACAATGCCATCCAATACTCCTTCTTCATGCTGTGGTAATGAGCTAATCAGACTACCATTTATATCAATAATAGCAGTTACGCCAGTATTGGTTGCTCTCAACATCATTCTTTGAGTCTCCATCGCTCTAGCTTGGGATATCTGAAGGTGTTGGCTGGCGGCGATTGATTTTCCATACCAGGCATCATTACTAATATTTACTAATAATGTTGCTTCTGGAAGCGATTTGTTAATTTCATAACCAAAAACATCTTCATAGCATATGTTTAACCCTAACCTTTGGCCACTCAAAACTATAGGCGGCTGTATTTCTAATCCTCTTGATAAATCACTGAATGGAATGTCTAGCCAATTTTTATATATGTAACCAATTATTTTATTAAATGGGATAAATTCGCCAAAAGGAACTAAATGAAATTTTCTGTAGCTCTGCATTGGGGCAGTGCCAATTGATATAGCACTGTTATAAAATTCTTCTTTCTCTTTTTCAATTACCCCGAGAATAACATCCCCATCATTTTTTATTGCATGACTTCTTATTTCATTAAGGTAGTTATTAGGAATCTGATGAAGCATTAGAGGGATTGATGTCTCCGGGAGAACTATCAGTGAAGCGTTAGAACTTTTTATTAGTCTCATGTACTTTATGAGACTTTCATTTAAAAATTTACTATCCCATTTTTTATCCTGAGAAATATTGCCCTGGATCAGGCTTACCTTGAGGGGGCTATTAATTTTATTAACCCAGGAAACATTCTTTAATAAATCTCCAGACCCCCAAACAAGCACTATAAATAAACCAAGCCAAATAGACTCACGGCTATATTTTTTTTTAAAAATTCTTAATGTAATTGTTATCGATAGGAGAATTAAAAAAGTTATTCCATAAACCCCGACAATAGAAACATATCCAGCTAAAGGGCCATTTGGGATTTGGCTGTAACCTAGAGATAGCCAGGGAAATCCTGTAAAAATTACCCCTCTGAACCATTCAAAAAGTGTAAAAATAACTGGCACAAAAAATAAGCTTGCATAGTATTTTTTATAGAAAGTAATAGGGTAAAAAAATAAAGATAAAAAGATACATAGAATAAATGTAAAGAGAGTGGCAAGAAATAGATGCATTTGCCCATATTGATTAAGACATATTACAAGCCAATAAACTCCTGATAAGAAAAATCCAAGCCCGAAAATTAAAGCATGATAATTGGGCCTATCACTTATTTTTATTATTACCAATAAGGCAGTAAAAGAGATAAAAATAACAACAGGAAAATTAAATGGAGCGAAAGAAAAGACACTTAACCCCCCAAACAGAAAAGAGAGGATAAGAGATAGGGGGAGATTTTTCTCTAGTAAACTACTTAATGCCATAAAGCAATTGTACATTGCTTTATTTTTTTAATACCCTATTAGAAGATATTATCTTGTTTTTTAACGTCGAACTGAGTGCCTTCTTCTAGATTTGATTCATTTATGTTATTCATAAATGTTACTGATTCTACAAAACCATCGATTATGTCAAGTTCTGTTGTAGGAAAATATTTTCCTGTCTCATCTGTATTTAGATTGTGATAATACCAAGTACTAGCAATGATATTATTTGATGACTGCATCTTAATGTTTATTTTCTTAGCAGGCTCACCTATGAGCGCAATAATCTCTTCTGTTTTAAGTATGCCTACTACCTCAACAAACTCATGATAGAGAGAGGGGAGGTTATCTACTATTGGTGAGTCATCTGGTTTAGGAGTATCGTTATGATGCTGAGCAAATGTTATGTTTGAAAGTAGCAAGAGCGAAATAAGTAGTAGGCGCATGATATTTTTTTTCCTTTAAAAGAGTAGGAGCAATTGATGAACGGATTAGTTCAACTTTTAGCTTTCATTACTTTCTGGGAGAGTAATTTTTATAAGTATTGTGTGGATTTGTCTGCTATCTGATCGGAGTATTCTTATGTCAAATGCATCAAATGAAATTATCTCGTCTTTGCTTGGTAGATAGCCAAAATGATGTGTCACCAATCCCCCGATGGTAGAAAATTCCTCGTCGCTATAGCTTGTTCCAAAATAGCTATTGAAATCTTCAATTTCAGTTGAGGCCTTCACTCTAAATTCACTTTCCTTGTCTTCGATAATGTTATCTTCTGTTTCGTCATAATCGAACTCATCCTCAATATCACCTACAATTTGTTCTAATACATCTTCAATTGTAACCATTCCACTTACACCGCCGTATTCATCGACCACAATAGCAATATGATTTCGATTACTTCGAAATTCTTTTAATAAAACATTTAGTCGCTTTGATTCTGGAACAAAAATAGCAGGTCTTAATTTATCACGCAATTCAAATTCATCTCCCGCTATGTACCTTAGTAGGTCCTTTGCCAATAAAATACCCAAGACATCATTAACATCATCTTCAATCACCGGAAAACGCGAATGAGCAGTTTCAATAACATATGGAATAAATTCTTCGGGTTTTTTTGTGATGTCAATAAAATCAATCTGTGATCTTGGGATCATAATGTCTCTTACCTGCATTTCAGATACATTAAGGACTCCCTCTAGCATTGTGAAGGAGTCTGAATCTATTATTCGCTGATCAAAAGCCGCCTTTATAATTTCAGAGACTTGCTCTTTATCCTTAGGCTTAAACAAGAGCTTTCTAATTTTTTTAAATATTCGACTTTTTTTATTTTTCATTTATTAGATTATATTTGAAGTATATGGATTAGGAAAACCGAGTCTACCTAATGCTCGAATCTCTTTAGCTTCCATTTCTATTGCTTCTTTATCATTTTCATGGTCATAGCCAAGCAGATGAAGGTAACCATGAATAACGAGGTGTGCATAATGCGAAATTATCTCTTTATTTTGCTCTTTAGCCTCGTCTTTAATGATTGGATGACACAAAATAAGATCCCCAACTAATGGGTTGCTCTCAATTAAGAAGGATAAAATATTAGTGGGCTTATCGATTTTTCTGTACTGCTGATTAAGCTTTGCAGAATCCTTTTCGGAAACTATCCTAATGGTTATAAATGATTTTTTTGTGACTAGCTCAGATAACCATAATTTACAGTCTTTTGCTTTAATTATTTTGGTTATATTTAAAGTATCCTGAATCTTCAATGATAAATTGGATTTGAGTGACATAATTATTTATCTGAAAACTTTTCGTATGCATTGATAATTTTTTGGACTAATGGATGTCTTACCACATCATCTGATTTAAATTGAGTAAATTCGATTCCTTTAATATTAGTAAGAATTTTTTGTATCTCAATCAAACCACTTTTCTGCCCTTTTGCCAAGTCAATTTGAGTTATATCGCCTGTGATGACTGCTTTGGTACCAAAGCCAATTCTTGTTAAAAACATTTTCATTTGTTCTGGGGTAGTATTTTGTGCTTCGTCAAGGATTATGAAACTTTGATTTAAAGTTCTTCCACGCATATATGCGAGAGGGGCCACTTCCAATATTCCTTTTTCAAATAATTTTGTAACATTATCATAGCCAGCTAAATCATATAATGCATCATATAATGGGCGAAGATAAGGATCAACTTTTTGAGCTAAATCACCTGGTAAAAAACCTAATCTCTCCCCAGCTTCCACAGCGGGTCTAACCAAGACGATTCGTTTTACTTTTTCTTTATTTAAAGCATCTACTGCTGATGCAACTGCTAGATATGTTTTGCCGGTTCCAGCTGGACCAATGCCAAAATTGATATCATGCTTCTGGATATTATTTAGGTAAGATATTTGACGTGGAGTTCTGCCTTGCAGACCAGTTTTTTTTGTTAATAGCTGGGGTGACTTGTCCTTTTGGTCTGGGGTTGTTTTATTTACTTCAACCATCAAAAGCTGTATGTCTTCCTGAGATATATGCTTACTAGCTCGAAAATAAAAACTTTCAATTAATTGTGATGCCAGCGTTAATTCCTTCTTATTGCCATTAAGTGTAAAAATTGAGCCTTTTCTTGAAATAGAAATATCAAAACCGACAGCAATTTGTTTCAAATTTTCATCAAGGACGCCACATAGGTTAGCAAGCTTTTTATTATCATCATTTGGAAGATTTAAATTAATTTTCATGAGATTAAAGACTCAATCTGCAAATTTTTTGTATCAGTTTTGGCAACTTTAATATTTACGAATTTGTTAAGTAAACCAGAGTCTGAACGCGCTTCAACGATACGATTATTATCTGTTTTCCCCAATAGCACGCTTTTATTTTTCTTAGAATAGTGGTCAAAAAGTACTCTTTGGTTTGTTCCTTGCATCGATTTTGTGTAGGCCTTTCCTTGGGAGACATTTATCTTTTGAAGCTCATCAAGACGTTGTTGTTTTATTTCAATAGGAATGATGTCTTCAATATAAGATGCCGGAGTACCTGGCCTTGGGCTGTATAGAAAACTAAAACTGTAATCAAACTCAAGATCCTTCATTATTTTTATTGTCGACTCAAATTCATTGTCTGTTTCATTTGGAAATCCAATAATAAAATCTGAGGTTAACGAGATGCTTGGACATACTTTTCTAATTTTTCGAATTATTGATTTATATTCCAGTGTCGTATAATTTCTTTTCATTGCTGAAAGGACCCTATCAGATCCAGACTGTATAGGGAGATGGATAGTTTTCGCAAGCTTATCAATGCTCGAAAAGCAATTAATGAGGCTATCAGTCATTTCATTAGGGTGATTTGTAGTAAAGCGGATACGTTTTATTTCCTTAATTTCTGCAACATATTCTAGTAAAAGTGAAAAATCAGCGATATCTCCATTATCCATTATTCCACGGTAAGCATTAACATTTTGCCCGAGCAAGGTAATTTCACTTACACCATTAAATGTTAGTCTTACTATCTCATTTAAGATACCTTCTAAGGGTCGCGATACTTCTTCCCCTCTTGTATATGGGACAACGCAAAAAGAACAATATTTACTACAGCCCTCCATAATCGAAATAGAAGCAGATACCCGATTTTTATTTATTATTGGAAGATAATCAAATTTTTCAATTTCTGGAAAAGTAATGTCAATCTGTGGTTTTCCAGAAATTTCTCTTTTGTTGAGTAGCTCTGAAACTCTGTGAAGTGATTGAGGCCCAAAAACAAGATCAACATAAGGAGCCCTTTTAATAATGTTCTCGCCTTCCTGACTTGCAACACAACCACCTACAGCTATTCTGAGACCAGGTTTTTTTTCTTTTAACTCTCGGAATCGCCCAAGATCGCTAAAAACTTTTACCTCTGCCTTTTCTCTAATAGAGCAAGTATTAAGTATAATTAAATCTGCATCCTCTGGAGCTGATGTTTCGGTAAGCTGACTTTTTTTACTTAAGACCCCTCCAATTTTTTCAGAATCATACTCATTCATTTGGCACCCGAATGTTTTTATATAGTATTTGTTTGTCATTAAGTTATATCAATTTTTTTCATAAACAGCATTATAAGCTTTATATCAGAAATTTTTAGTTGATTCTGTATATACCGAGCTGAATAGAGTAACATTTTATAATGGAAAACTTCCCTATATTTATCGATATTAAGTCTAAGCCAGTTACTGTAATTGGTGGAGGAACTATTGCACTACGTAAAGTTATCTTATTATCAAAAGCTAACCCAAAAATAACTGTTATTTCTGAAACTATTTGTATCGAACTTAGTAAATTATTAAAAAAATACCAAGGTAAATTTATTCAAAAAAGCTTTACCGAAAATGATATCAAGAGCCCTGTTTTAATTATTGCTGCAACAAACAATCTTAAGGTTAATAAAGAAATATATCGAGTAGCTAATAAAAAAAATATACCGATAAATGTTGTGGATCAACCTAAACTTTGTTCTTTTACAATGGGTTCAATTATTGAAAGGGATGCATTGGTCATAGCAATTACCAGTGGAGGAAAAGCTCCTGTTCTTGCAAGAATGCTAAGAGAGAAAATTGAGACACTTATCCCAGCTTCATACGCAGGTCTCGTTAATTATGTTGGGAATCTAAGGGGCTTTGTTAAGAAAAATATTAAATCAGGTAATAAGAGAAGAATATTTTGGGAGAATTTTTTTGAAAGTAATTTTGTGTATAAATTTAATTCTAAAAAAAATAATCCTTCTAAAAAAGAGTTCTCTAATTTCTTTAATGAACAAAAGTCTAGGAATTATGGTGAAGTATTTCTTGTTGGCGCGGGCCCAGGCGAAAGAGACCTTCTTACATTAAGAGCACTTCATTTAATGCAGAAATGTGATGTTTGTATTTATGATAATTTGGTATCAGATGATGTGCTCGAGCTTGTTAGGCGAGATGCTGAAATGGTTTATGCAGGAAAAAAGAGAGACCTGCATACAATTTCTCAAGATAAAATTAATGAATTTTTAGTGGCACATGCAAAGCAAGGAAAAAGAGTTCTTAGGCTTAAAGGTGGCGACCCTTTTATATTTGGGCGGGGAGGGGAAGAAATTGAAAGTTTAATGAAGCATAAGATAGCTTTTCAGGTGGTACCTGGAATATCTGCTGCTAATGGAATTTCTTCATACGCTGGAATTCCTCTTACGCATCGGGATCACTCTCAAAGTTGTTTATTTTTAACTGGCCACTTTAAGGATGGTGTGATTAATTTTGAATGGCCTAAGCTTATCGTAGAAAAACAAACACTAGTTGTCTATATGGGACTTCTTAGTCTTGGAGATTTAACTCGAAATCTAACAATGCATGGAATGTCTAAAGCCATGCCAATTGCTGTGGTCGAAAATGGAACAACTACAAGTCAAAAAGTAGTTGTTGGTCAACTGAGTAATATTAAATCAAAAGTTTCTAGAGCTAAGATTAAGTCCCCAGCATTAATTATTATTGGGACCGTAGTAAATTTAAGAGGTCAGCTTAATTGGTTTAGTTAGGCGTTATCCCAGATTTAATGGGATTGTTAATTTAGCTTCAAGGCCGCCTTCTTGTAGATTGATTAGCTCTAGTTTCCCCCAATGGGCCTTAGCTATTTGATCTGCAATAGTAAGTCCTAAGCCAGATCCTCCTGCATTACCTCTGGCTATATCAACTCTTTCAAATGGCTCTAGTAGACGTTTTTTTTTATCCTCAGGAATTCCCGGCCCTTCGTCAATAATGCTAATTGAAAAACTTTCCTCATGGAGTATAGCTATAACCTTAACATCACCTTTTGTATAAAAAAATGCATTATTGATGAGGTTATCAAGGCATCTTTTGAATGCCAATACCCTCAAGTCAACAAATAATTTTTTAGGAATATCAGCTTTTTTATTTGTTTTTCTAAGCTTAAAATTGTGCCCTGCTCTTTGATGTTTTAATTGAGTCTCTTTTAGGAGTTGGCCTAAATTTACACTGGTTATTGGTTCATCATCAAAGCCTCTGGCAAAATCTAAAAACTGGTTAATAATTTCATTTATTTCAGAAATATCTTGCTCCATACTTTCCTTAGTCTCCTTAGATTTCTCCGGTAACATTTCAGAGGCAAGCCTTAGCCTTGTTAATGGAGTTCTAATATCATGTGAAACGCTAGCAAGTAAGAATCTTCTATTTTTGTTAATTTTATCTAAATTATCTGACATTTCATTAAATGCCTCACTGACAGCGTTAAATTCTGTAACACTGTCGCTAGGTAGGCGCTTTATGGCTTGTCCAAATCTAATTTTATCCACGCCATCAATTAGCCTATTTAGCGGCCTACTTATTCTTTGGGTTACAAAATAGGCTGCAGCTATGGCAAGCCCTAAAATAATTAACCCCCATCCAATCCAATGGAGTGGAAACGGACGGTCAATAATATTTCTTGGAATTACTATCCAAAAAAGATCATTATCAATCTCAAAGCTTACCCATATACCAGGAATATCATAATGATTGACTGTGATCATTGTGCCCTGCGGTAATGCCCGAGTGATTTTTTTTGCTACCAACTGAAGAAATGGATCGTTCGGTATATCCTTCAGGGGCTCGAAATAGTATGCGGGATAGATTCTTACATCACCCATACCCGAAAGTTGACTTAATAGTCTGATTCTTTTGTTTGTTGCTGCAGCCTCAATGGATGCTTTTGTAAATTTTACAATTGTGATAATTTCTTGAGCCATTGACTTTGCTCTTGGCTCTCTTTCAAAATAATCAAATATTTTTAATGAGACAAATTGTGACAAAATAAGAAGCACTGAAATTAATAGTGTAAATCTTGAAAGGAGGCTAGAAGGAAGAAGTTTCAATTATTTGGTGCCGCCGTCTGGGTTAAAAATATAACCGAACCCCCATTTTGTTTGAAGAAAGGCTGGTTTATTGGCGTCCTTCTCAATTAACTTTCTGAGTCGAGAAATTTGCACATCAATACTTCGGTCAAATACATCAAGCTCTTTTCCTCTGGAAAGCTGCATAATTTGATCTCGAGATAATGGCTGCATAGGACGCTCAGCAAAAACTTTTAGCAAATCATATTCACCGGAAGTAATTGAGATCTCAACATCCATTCTATGCAAGCTTCTTTGCTCAATATTAAAAATAAAATCACCGAATTTGACTACTTTATTCCTAGATAAAACATTAGTATTATCTTGTCTTCTAAGTATTGCAGTGATCCGTGCTAGAAGCTCCCTAGGATTAAAAGGCTTTGGTAGGTAATCATCAGCACCCATCTCTAGCCCAATAATTCTATCCACCTCATCTCCTTTTGCGGTGAGCATAATTATCGGGATCGTAACTTGATTTACTCGCAGTCTCTGACATATATTTAAACCAGTCTCATCTGGCATCATTAAATCTAGAATAATTAGGTTAATGTCATTATTTTTTAGCAATAAATCTAACGACTTTCCACTGTCGGCTGTAAGAATATTTAATCCTTGGTCTGTTAGATACTTTGCTGTCAGGTCCCTAATGCGGGGGTCATCATCTACCAGCACAACTAACTGATTTTTTTTTACTGTCATAATATTAATGTCTATGTGTAAATAGAGTTTTTCAAAATATCATTTTAACCTTAATTCATCGTTAATGTAATGTTACAATTACGTAACAATTTAAGCATTATTTGTAATATTAAATTAACAATTAATTTGCATACTAACTACCCACTTAAAAGAAATGTTATTTAGAATATATGGTGTTTAATTTCAATAAATTATTGATTATTATAGGTTTATTATTCACAAGTGTAGCGTATGGTGAAGTAAAAGAAAATCAAATGTCCCTTAAACAACAAAAAATAGATGCTGAATCAGCTGAATTACAACAAATTCATGACGCACTAACAAAATTCTCCCAATCAGACGACAAAAATAGTATTATTTATCAACAAAAACTAAGGGAAATGCTTGGCAGCGTAGAGCGCCGCTTTCTTTCCTGCGATATTGATAATGACCAAACTCTCGATGTCTTCGAAACAACTCAATGCCTACCTCAGGTTGCAAGACAATTTAGAAGAGTTGACATAGATAATGATAATGTAATAACACTGGATGAAATTTCAATCATGGCAAGAAAATTTGCTGAAAAAAGAAAGAGCGATGCAAGATTTAACGCAAAAAATTCAAATTCACCCACAAATATTATTTCTTCTGAGATACAGGGCCAAGATAACCAAGATTCTCCGCTTTAATTCCTCAGTAATTTGGGATAAAATCCCTTTCTAATGATAGAAATTGTCTCTAGTAATACTTTTCATAACCTCACATTACCAAATTGCAACTCAATGTCGCAAGACCCCTTTTTGGACTTAAAATTCTTAATTGCATTAGAGGATTCAAATTCAATTGGTAAAGGTACTGGCTGGATTGCCTTTCCAATTATTGCAAGAAATAATAATGAAACTGTCGGCTTTATGCCAATTTTTCTTAAAGAGCATTCCTATGGGGAGTATGTTTTTGATTGGGCATGGGCGGAAGCATTTCAACAGCATGGGCTAAATTACTACCCAAAGATGTTATGTGGAATTCCATTTACTCCAATAACAGGACCAAGAATTTATGCTAAAGATGTAGAAGTTAAAAAAATACTTATTAAGGCACTTGAGAAGATACTAAATGAAAATGGCATATCATCATGCCATATTTTATTTCCTGAAGAGCAAGACCATAAGTTGCTAAATGAAATTGGTTGGCTACCAAGACATGGAGTCCAATTTAAATGGCAGAATAAGGATTATAATAATTTTGATGACTTTCTAATTACCTTAACTCACAATAAAAGAAAAAAAATAAAACAAGAGCGAAAAAAAATAAAAAAAAGTAATATTTTTATTACTCAAAAAACTGGAGAAAAAATTAAAATTGAAGATATTAATTTCTTTTACGAGTGCTACTGCAATACCTACCGAGAGCATCATTCGACACCATATCTGACTAATGATTTTTTTCACCGATTACTAGAAACTATGCCTGAAAAATTATTATTGATAGAGGCTGAGTTTGAAAATAAAAAAGTAGCATCCGCTTTTAATATAATTGGTAGAAACACACTGTATGGAAGGTACTGGGGTGCCCTAAGATATATCCCAGGTCTTCATTTTGAATTATGTTACTACCAAGGGCAAGAATATTGTATCAAAAAAGAATTAGAGTTCTTCGAGGGAGGAGCTCAAGGAGAGCATAAATTAGCCCGAGGCTTTGAGCCTTTTTCGACATATTCAAATCATTATATTTCCAATCCAGATTTTAAAATAGCTATCGAAGATTTTTTGAAAAATGAATCCGGAAAAATTCACGAATATTCGAATGAGCTAGATGATCGAAAGCCATTCAAGAAAGTTTAATAGTTAATTTACTATAAAGTTCACAAATAAATTTAACAGAAAAAGTAATAAGAAAATTAATATAAATCCAATGATTATGAAATATTTAACACCATTTTTCTCAATAAATTTATCGTCTTCATTAAATTTATTATTATTTTGTACTCCAAAAAATGCAGCTAGTACACTTTGTATAATGCGAATTATTTTCATAAAAGTATCATAGAATTTATTTTAGGCGATAAACCAAAAATTGGTGGTGATGGAGAGATTTGAACTCTCGACCTCAGCATTATGAATGCTGCGCTCTAACCAACTGAGCTACATCACCATATGGTAACAACAGCGAGAGATTATATTTTTATAAAGGTGTAAAGTCAAAGATTTGATCAGACATTAAAGCGAAAATGCATAACGTCCCCATCTTTAACTATGTAATCTTTTCCCTCCAGCTTCATCTTCCCAGCTTCTTTTGATTTCAATTCACCTTTATATTTAGTGAAGTCATCATAACTTATGACCTCGGCACGAATAAAGCCTTTTTCAAAGTCAGTATGAATAACACCTGCTGCTTCTGGCGCAGTTGCTCCAATTTTGATGGTCCATGCCCTCACTTCGGTTATACCTGCCGTAAAGTAAGTTTGTAATCCAAGTAATTGGTAAGCATTTCGTATCACTCTGTTTAGTCCTGGTTCATCTAAATTTAATTCGGAAAGAAATAACAGCTTTTCTTCATTTTCCAACTCAGAAATATCCGACTCTATCTTTGCGCAAACAGTAACAACCGGACAATTTATTGAGCTAGCATAGCTATTAAGATCATCAAGCAAAGGATTATTCTCAAAGCCTTTTTCATCGACATTAGCTAAAAACATTACAGGCTTTATTGTGATTAGACAGAGTGGCCTAATAAGTACCAGTTCATCATCATCAAGGTTCAAACTAATTGCGAGTAATCCTTCGTCAAAACAATCTTGAAGCCTTTGATAAATTTGGATAAGTTTAATTGCTTCTTTATCTCCTGACTTTGATTTCTTAGACTCCTTGCTGATAGCTTTTTCTAATGTCTCCATATCAGCTAGAATTAATTCAGTGTTAATTGTTTCTATATCAGACATAGGATTAATTGTATTTGAGACATGGATAATATTCTCATCATTAAAGCATCGAACAACGTGCATGATTGCATCTGTCTCTCTTATATTAGCTAAGAATTTATTGCCTAATCCCTCTCCTTTTGATGCTCCTGCAACTAATCCTGCAATATCGACAAATTCTACAATGGCAGGTTGCATTTTTTCTGGGTTAACAATAGCTGAAAGAGTTTTAATTCTTTCATCAGGCACCTCCACAACGCCAACGTTTGGTTCAATTGTGCAAAATGGATAGTTTGCTGCCTCAATTCCAGCTTTAGTTATAGCATTGAAAATTGTAGATTTTCCTACGTTAGGCAGTCCAACAATTCCACATTTCATAAATAATCCTAATATTCTAATTTGAATGAAGGTTAAGCATGGCTTTTTCAAACTCACCTGCAGTTAGTAAAGAAAAAATTTTATAACTATTAAAAATACTTCCCTCTATACTTTGCATATCATGCTTTATTGGAGCTTTCAATACGAAATTTGTAACCAGTCTCTTGTCGCCAGGATGGCCAATACCAATTCTTAGGCGCCAAAAATTATTTGACTGTAGTGAGGAAATAATACTTTTTAAACCATTATGCCCGCCATGACCACCACCTAATTTTAATTTAATATTTCCCGGCTCAATATCTAATTCGTCATGCACCACAAGTATTTCTTCTGGCTCAATCTTGTAGTATTTTGATAATGATAAAATTGACAAGCCACTGTCGTTCATAAAGGTGTTAGGTTTTAGGAAATAATAATCACTATCTTCGGTATATTTCGCGAAGCTACCTATAAACCTTGATGATTTTTTAAGTGACAACCTATGATTTTTTGCAATAAAATCAATCCACCAGAACCCTGCATTATGTCGAGTTTGTTTATAGCTCTCACCAGGATTGCCCAAGCCAACAAAAAGTTTAATTTTACGCATTATTAAAATAAACGCCCCTGGAAGGGCGTTTCCTATTTTAACTAGTCCTTAGGTTTGTCAGATGAATCTTCTGCTGAACCTTCACCATCTTTTGATTCAGCTCCTTCAGCTCCTTCAGTTCCTTCAGCTCCTTCGGCTTCTTCAGGAGTTATGACTTCTTCTGCAACTACTTTAGGTTTGGATATAGAGGTTATGATTGGGTCATTTTCTTCAGATAGACCTGTTAGCTCAACACCTTCAGGGACTTTTATTTCAGACAGGTGAATCGAATCACCTATTGATAAATTAATTAAATCAACTTCAATATAAGTTGGTAAATCTTTAGGGAGACATAAAATATCTACGTCAACCATAATATGAGAAACAATTCCGCCTTCTAATTTAACTCCTGGAGAAATTTCTTGATTCATGAAGTGGAATGGTATTTTGACGCTCAATTTTTTGTTCTCATCAATTCGTTGAAAGTCGATATGTAATATATTATCTCTGACTGGATGTAGCTGATAGTCTCTAAGAAGAACTTTTTCGTTTTTCCCATCAAGGTTTAAAGCTAGGATTGAAGCATGAAATGCTTCTTCTTTAAACTTCATCATAAGTTCCTTGCTGTCGAGCTCAATGCTTTTTGCTTCACTCTTACCGCCGTATAGAATCCCAGGTGTTTTTCCTGAATGTCGAAGACGGCGGCTCGCACCCGTTCCTTTCAACGTACGTTCATTTGCTGTTATTTCAATTTTCATTAGTACACTCCTAAAAAAATAGACCCGCGACCAGGCCTATTTGTTGTATTGGCAGTTTCGCCAATTAAATTAATCCATAAATAACGAACTCACCGAATCTTCATGGCTAATTCGTTTAATGGTTTCTGCTAAAATTCCTGCTACAGACACTTGTCTGATTTTTTTAGAATTTCTAGCATCCTGAGAAAGCGTAATTGTATCAGTAATTACAATTTCATCAAGCTGGGATTTGTTAATCAAATCAATGGCAGAGCCAGAGAATATCGGATGAGTTGCATAAGCGACTACTTTTTTTGCCCCATGTTTTTTCAATGCAACTGCAGCCTCAGATAATGTATTTGCAGTATCAACAATATCGTCAATAATCACACATGTTCTTCCATCAACATCACCAATAATATTCATTACTTCAGATACATTAGGTTTTGGCCTTCTTTTGTCGATAATCGCTAAGTCGGAGCCTAAAATTTTTGCACAGGCTCTTGCTCTAACAACCCCACCAACATCTGGTGATACTATGACTACGTCCTGGTAGTCTTGTTTGTTAAGGTCTTCTAGTAATACGGGCGTGGCATAAATATTATCAACTGGAATATCAAAAAATCCCTGTATTTGGTCTGAGTGTAAATCCATAGTTAGAAGTCGGTTCACGCCTACGCTTGTTAGCATGTTTGCAACTACCTTGGCAGTAATCGCAACTCTAGCCGATCTAGGCCTTCTATCTTGTCTGGAATAACCTAAGTATGGAATAGCAGCCGTAATCCTAGCCGCTGAAGACCGTCTTAATGCATCTACCATCACCATAATTTCCATCAGATTGTCATTTGTAGGATTACTAGTAGATTGTAAGATAAAGACATCTTTACCCCGAACATTTTCAAGGAGTTCAACGGTTGTTTCCCCGTCACTAAAATGCCCTACACTTGCCTTACCTAATTTCATCTCCAGATGAGATGAAACTTTCTCTGCTAGGTCAAAGTTGGCGTTTCCAGTAAAAACCATTAATGATTTAGTATTCAAGGGCATTCATCCTTGTTAAAATTGGCTGGGGAGGAAGGATTCGAACCTTCGCATGCATGGATCAAAACCATGTGCCTTAACCAGCTTGGCGACTCCCCAATTAATCGGTCAAGTAAAAAGGGTGCACCGATAAACCCTTAACTGCATAAATTTCTGTGTTTTGTGGCTTCAATCGTTCCATTTCTTGAGACTGAATATTACTTTTTGGCCTTAAAAAAATACTTGACCCAGTGCCTGACATTTTGGCATAACCATAACTTTTCATCCAGTCCATGACGTCAGACATAATTAAAAATTTATTAATTACCAGGCTCTCAAGATCGTTATCAACAAACCCATGTTCTTTTGAATTAAATGAGGACGCTATTTTCAACGGATTTGTATTGTTTGTCAATTTAAAAGAGCCAAATATCGAGCTTGTTGGTATTGAAATATTTGGTACTGCAACTACATAATCAAATTCTGGGATGGATATCGGGGAAAGTTGATCTCCAATACCTTCAACCCATGCATTCTCACCAAAAATAAAAAAAGGGACGTCGGCCCCTAATTCTAAGCCTAGTTGCATTAATTTTTCTTTTGATAGACCTAGCTGACAGATTTTATTAATTGCCATTAAGATTGTAGCAGCATCTGAGCTCCCCCCTCCAAGTCCGGAACCAATAGGAATATTTTTTTTAATATCTATATCTATTCCAATAGATATTCTATCTAAAATCAGAATACAAGCTTTGTATGCAATGTCTTTTTCTTTGGAAATTAGTGGGTTGCTATTTTTAAAGTTAATTTTATTATCATTTCTAACCTTTATAGATATTTCATCATAAAGGCTTATTAATTGAAATACACTTTGCAGGTTATGGTAGCCATCTTTTTTTTTATCTTTTATTTTTAGGAATAGGTTAAGTTTAGCGGGAGCTAAAAATTTTTCAAATGAAAAATCTAAATTTATTTCATCATTCATATTTTTAGGATATTGATAAAAATTTTGAGGCTAATAGTACCTTTAGTATATTCGACTGTTTTTGGAATTTTTTGAATATCATCTTGAATTCCGATAAATCTAATGACCCAGCCCTTGAAATTAATTGATACATTTTGATTATTGGAAAGTTCTACGGGAGGAGATAATAAAAATTTTTTAAGTATAAAAATATTACTACTATTACCAAATATATTTTTTATAAAATTTTGAGTTTTTTTTGACTGAGATGAGGGGGAGGGCAAGAATGAAATTTTCTTAGGGTATTCTACTAAGTAAATTTTAGCAATCGTACTATTAAAAGGGTCGTATATTTCAATAGTGTCATTACCGTCCTTTGATAACCATTTAATTCTTCCTGATAATCCTTTATCTTTGATAAATAGAGAAATTTTACCAGTTAGAAGGAAGTCTCTAATTTCCAGCGTTTCTGAATTTTTTTTGTATTCACTGTAATCTAATGGAATGTCATTTTTTGATTGTTGAATATTGGCGCAACCAATGATTGTTGGTAGTAAAAATAGAATTAGGGCAATCTTCATCTAAAAATTATTTTAATCTATCTTGAGTTTCAGAAATTATATTATTGTTAGGATATTTTTCTAATGAATTGCTTAATATTTTTTTAGCTTCTTCTATTTTTCCTTGTTTCCAAAGTATTTCTCCAAGATGAGCTGCAATTTCAGGATCTTGTTGAAGGTTAAATGCTTTTAAAACAAACTGGTAGGCCAATTTTAGATTACCAAGCCTAAAATATACCCATCCCATACTGTCAAGAATGTAATGATTTCTCGGCTGGATAGACAATGCTATTTCAATATATTTTTTTGCCTCATTAAGCTTGACACCTCTATCGGCAAAAGAATAACCAAGCGCATTATATGCTAGCGCGTAGTCTGGTTTTAGCTTAATCGCTTCTTTAAGTAGCTGTTCAGATAATATAGTATTGCCAAGTTTTTCAGATAGCATTGCGTAATCAAATTTAAATTGGGGGGAATTTTTAAAGCTACCTTCTTCCTTCTTCATAAGATCAAGACTCTCAGTTTTTCTGTCAGCGTTATAGAGCATTGATGTTTTAAATTGAAGAAATTTTAAGCGTTCTTCTTCAGTTAAATTTGGATATGAATCAAGAGAGCTTATGGCAGTATCTACTGATTCTTTTTCTGCAATAAATTGAGCCGCTAGAAGTTTTGATTCTAAAAAAAATTCTCCTGATTTAATTTTGTCTAAGTAAGTGATTGCATCCTGAAACTTATTTCTTTCATAATAAATTTTTGCTAAATAAATAAAGATTTGGGGAGGATTTTCATAGCCCCTTTCTAGAGCTTGTCTCAGATAAGTTTCAGCGAGATTTGTATCATTCAGCTCTATCGAAAGAAGTGCGACCGTTAAGCTAATTTCTGGCGATGCTACTGAGCTATTTACAAGCTTTAAGAATTGTTTTTTTGCAGTGTCATAATTCTTTAAGTTTGTTAATGCTTTTGCATATTGCAACCTAACACCATTTGATTTAGGATTTTTCATTAGATAGGAACTATAGAAGTCGATTGCTTTTTCAGGCGAGCTCCTTGCAATCGTATAACCTCTAAATAGAGCAGCTGTTTCCCAGCCAGGTTTTATTTTTTCTACAATATCTAGTTGAGCTTCAGCTAGTTTACTATTTCCAGCCATAAAAGCTGCATGAGCTATAGAAAAGTGCGCTTCAGCTAAACCCTCATAAGGCCTTGCTATTTCTAATACAAATCTTAGTGCATTTTTTTTATTTTCTACTTTAGATAAAATGCTATTGAGATATATGAAGCCATCTGCGCGAGTTTCTTCTTCATTTTTTAATAATTTTTCTATTAATGGTCTTGCTTTTGTGAGGTTTCCACTTGCAATAAATAGTTCTGCAAGAACTTGTTCTGCTGCAATAGAATTTTTATCTAATTTTCGCCATACATTAGCTGAATCCATTGCAAGGCGACCATTTCTTGCTCGCCCTGCCACGTCTGTAGCTCGCTGAGCTAATGAAGTATTTTTAGTTAATTTAGCTAAGTCTAAATAAAGATGGCCGGCTGCATTAAGATCTCCTCTTTGTGATGCAATCTCTGCCAGTAAAAATTTATAGACAAATTCGGCATTAGCATTTTTAATGGTAGCCGGTTTATTTTCATCAAATATTCCCTCATCAATAGCATTCACATTAGTTGATATTGATAGGAAAATAGCCAAAAAAAGGTACTTAATTTTATTTTTTATCATTGTTTATGTCTTTATTTAAATAACGTGTATTAAGGTCAAGTGTAAACTAAAACACTTTGGTTGAAAATTTACCTATAAAAGACCGCACTTTTTGCATATAATTCATTCTTCTTGAATAATAATTATATGAACTTTTTAGATTAATAGACTCTATTCAACATATCAATCGTGGATTAATTATGGCAACATATACTTTAGAAGCAATGGATTTATCCAGATTATTTGGCACAAATCACGCAGTTAAGAATGTAACATTTCATCTTAATAAGGGAGAGGTATTAGGTTTTTTAGGGCCAAACGGAGCAGGAAAATCAACAACAATGAGAATGCTCACTGGTAACTTGGCTCCTACCGAGGGCTCTATTAGAGTTTGTGGTATTGATATTGTTGAGAGCCCAAAAGAGGCTAAGAGTAATATTGGCTATCTTCCAGAGATGAGACCTTTATATAAAGAATTAACAGTCGATGAGTTTTTGACAATCGCCGCAAGATTTCATAATGTAAATTCACGAAACATTAGGAAAGCTGTCGAAGCGGCCAAAGATAAATGTGGCCTAGGGCACATGAGTAAGAGATTGATTGAAAATCTATCTAACGGCTATCAACAAAGAGTGGGGATAGCTCAAGCTATTATTCATGAGCCAGAGATTGTTATATTAGATGAGCCAACTGTGGGTTTAGATCCAATTCAAATCAGAGAAATTCGAAAGTTGATTAAGGATATTGGGAAGAAATATAGCGTAATTTTATCAACACATATTTTGCCAGAAGTTGAAATGGTTTGTGATCGTGTCCAGATTATCGATAAAGGTAGTCTAGTTTTTCATGGGTCGATTGATGATTTAAGGCAGCAGAGAAAAGGCAATAAATTATTAGTTGGCCTATCAAAACCCCCAGTGATTAAAGAAATTCTATCAATAGAAGGAGTATCATTGGTAGAGAAAGTTGAGCATGGTATGTTCCGAATTCACATTAAGAGTGAATATATTCCAGCTGAAGAGATTGTTGCGGTATCTATTAAAAAAGGCTGGGGTCTATTTCATATTGCTCCAGATATTACAAGTTTAGAAGATATTTTCGTTCAATTAACTCAGATGCAACCGAAATAAAATATTAAGGCTTATTAAAGAATATGATTATTAATATCGCTAGAAAAGAATTGAAAACTGTTTTTGCCTCTCCGATGGGGTGGATAATTTTATCGCTTTTAATGGGTGGTTTTGGGTGGATGTATTCAGACGGAGTAGATAACTATTTTCAAGTTATGTCAGGATCGATTCGTCCAGCTGAAAGAGTAGGAGTTACTATATTTGTTGGGCAAACTGTTTATGGCGCAGCAAATTTCTTAATGACGGTGGCTACCCCCCTGTTAACAATGAGATTAATAAGTGAGGAAAGAAGAAATCAAACATTACCGTTCCTATTTAGTGCACCAATCACATTAACTGAAATAGTTTTGGGTAAGTTCTTAGGCTTAGTAATATTTTTAGGTATTTTAGTTGTGTATATTTTTGTTATGTTATCGACATTAAATATTTGGGCGGATATTGATTTTGGATACCTGCTGGGGAATTCTTTTGGGTTGATGTTGTTAGTAGGTAGTTTCTCTGCGTTGGGCATATACTTTTCAAGTCTCACTAATCAGCCAATAATTGCGGCAATCCTAAGCTTCATTGCTTTATTTGCGATGGGGGTTTTGTCCACTTACTTTGCGAGTGATCCAAATCATTGGTTTCATTACATATCATTAAATAATCACTACCAATCATTTACAAGGGGTGTTATTGATAGTTCTGATGTAATTTATTTTATTTTGTTTATTGCAACATTTCTAACCCTGACGGTTCGTCGATTAGATTCAGATAGATTGAGCGGGTAATTTAATTATGAAAATTAATAAAAAACTAAAAATACAGTATTTATTTCAAAATAGTCTATTTGTCCTGCTTTTTCTTTTACTTGTTGCTCTTGTGGGATTCTTATCTAATCAATTCATTTTTGTTAAGGATATGACCCAGGCAAATCGAAGTGTTATAACGCAGGGAAGTATAGAAGTTCTTGAGCAAATGGACGGCCCAATTAATCTAACAGTTTTTGCTACAAAAGATGATGCGAATAATGGCATCACTTTTAGGCAGGGAATTATCAATTTTGTTGCAAGATACCAGCGAACTAAGCGTGATATTAAGATTAAATTTATTAATCCAGTTGAAGAGCCAAAACTTGTGCAAGACATGGGAGTGCGTGTGGATGGTGAAATTGTTGTTGAGTACAACAAAAGGACAGAGAATATTATTCCTCCATTCGCAGAGCAAGAATTAACAAATTTATTTGTAAGGCTGTCGAGAACAAATAGTAAGCCAATCATGTACCTTGATGGTCATGGAGAAAAGAATTTAATTGGGCTAAAAAATTATGATTTAGGAGAATTTGGAAAGCAGCTTGAGAATAAAGGATTTAAGTTTTCTAATCCTGACCTGACAGTTATTGATAGGGTCCCATCTGAAGGCGCGATGTTGGTAATTGCTAGTCCTAAAGTAGACGTTTCTGAGGTAGAAGCAAATAAGATACTTACCTATCTTAATGAAGGAGGTAATTTATTCTGGCTTTTGGATGACAATAATCTTCATGGATTAGATAAAGTGGCTGATTATCTTGGGCTTTCAGTGTCTGACAATAAGATTATTGACCCTTCTTCAGTTCAGTTTGGTGTTAGTGAAAACGTTACATTTGCACTTGCTTATGGTGAACATCCGATTACGAATAATTTTATGTTACGAACTCAATACTTAGATGCTTACGAAATTAAGGCTAAGGGAACGTTCGAGAATGGTTGGGATGTAAGTAGCCTAATAGATGTTGCCCCCAATGGCTGGATTAGCTCTAAAAAAGATAAGAGTAAACAGCTCCAATTCGATTCTGAGACAGATAAAAAAGGACCAATTAATATTGCGGTTGCACTTAAAAGAAAGTATGGAGAAAAGGGACAAAGGGTAATTGTTGTTGGTAATGCTTCGTTCCTATCAAATAATTTTATTACATCTGGGGGCAACCTTGACCTTGGAGTTAATATGACAAACTGGTTATCTGGTAACGATAAACTTATAACAATTCAGCCAATGCCTCTTAAAGATATTAATATTACGATACCTGAGGATAACAAATCATTTTTGATCGCTTGGTCAGTGTTTCGTGCTGTTAAGTACTTTATACCTATAGGTTTATTTATCTATGGATTTTGGCAGTGGCATCGAAGAAGAAAAGCATAAATCATGAAGAGCCGATGGGTAGTTAATATTTTAATGTTTGCCCTCTTAATGGGGGGGGTAATATTTGCATTAACCATCAATGATAAGGCTTTGGAAAAATCTACTCAATATGAAATCTCTAATCTTAAGCTCTCTGATTTTAATGAAATAAGTATAAACTTTCCCGGCCGCGCTAAAACAGCCTTTAAGCTAAGTAAAAATGGGTGGAAAATGACTGCGCCATATCAAACAAGAGCAGATGAGCTTTATGTCTATCGTATTCTTTCACTATTAGCAGCAAAGAGCTCTGAAAAATTAAGCGCAGATGATTTAGGGAAGTATGGCTTAGATCAGCCAAGACTCAAGATTACATTTTCAAGTCCAACCTTAAATGAAGAATTTCTATTTGGTACATATAATCCAATTACTGAAGATCAATATATTTTTTATAACGGGGATGTATTTATTATTAATGGTGGATATTCTGAAACAGCATCCTATCAACCATTAGAGCTTATTGATAAAAGACCTATTGCAGCATATGAGGAAATTGAAGGATTTGATTTTTCACGGCTAGAGCAATGGCAAGTAGTTGGGTTAAAGTTAGCTATTAAAAACAATACATGGAATGCTTCGAGTGATGATTTAATTGTTACGCAGGAGGATATGAGAGATTGGTTTGAACTGACATGGGATAGTATCCCCTCTAAATCATTAGAATTCTATAAGCTAGACCCACGAATTGGACATAAAAGTTTTGATATATTATTGAAGGGTAATAAAAAGATTACTTTTTACCGAATTCAAGAATCTCCAGAATTACTGCTTTTAAGAAAAGACGAAAATTTGTTATACCATTTCCCTGGCGACCTAGGATTTACTATGCTAAATCCAAATGTAAGTAAAAAAGAGGAAAAGTAATGCCTGAGCTTCCGGAGGTTGAAATAACCCGTTTAGGATTAGAGCCATTAGTCAATTATAAAGTTTCTAAAGTAGTAATCCGTAATTCTTCATTAAGATGGCCTGTTAATAAATCTCTCCATAAAATACTAATAGGAATGAAATTAATTAGCCTTAAGCGAAGGGGCAAGTACATCCTTGCCGAGTTTCCAAAAGGCTCATTAATTATTCATTTGGGGATGTCAGGCCATCTATGTATTGCCCCAAATGATAGAGAGATTAAAAAACACGATCATGTAGATATTGTATTTGATAATTCGGGACATAAAATAGTGCGCTATAACGACCCTAGAAGGTTCGGATGTATTTTATGGACAGAAGACAATCCATTGGACCATAAACTTATAATTAATTTAGGACCAGAGCCACTCACTAAAGACTTTGATGGTGAATATCTTTTTCAGAAACTTAGAAAAAAAAGCGTACCTATAAAAAATGCCATTATGAATAGTCACATCGTTGTTGGGGTTGGTAATATTTATGCTAGCGAGGCATTATTTCATGCCAAGATTAGACCTCAAAGACAGGCGCTTAAGGTATCAAAGTATGAAGTTACTAACTTAGTAACCTCAATCAAGGATACTATCGAGAATGCAATCCTTAAAGGAGGCAGTTCAATAAACAACTTTTTTGATGTTAATGGCAAGAATGGTTATTTTCAGAATGAACATCAAGTATATGGACGAAAAGATAAGCCATGTATGCTATGTAAAAATCCTATTCAACAAATAATACTTGGACAAAGATCTAGTTTTTATTGTAAAAACTGTCAAAAATAAATTATATAATTAGGGGGCTAAAATAATTTAAAAAATAGAATTATAAGTAATGCTAAAATTATTCCAAAAATTATTTTACCAAATTTTTGAGCTCTAATAATTTTATCAATAGACTTTTGAAGATGATTAATTGATTGAATGTTTTTATTTAATTCATTGTTCCTAAGGTAGGAATGTAAGACTTTGGGTAGTTCCGGCGCAAGCGAAATCCAATTTGGAATTTCTTTTTTTATTACTCTTAAAATATTTTTTGGTCCTGTTTGTTCTTTAAGCCACTTTTCAAGAAATGGACGTGCAGTTTTCCATAAATCAAGGTCAGGGTCTAAATCTCGCCCTAAACCCTCAACATTGAGTAGTGTCTTTTGAAGCATAGTTAATTGAGGTTGAATTTCCATATTAAACTTTCTAGATGTCTGAAAAAGTCGAATAAGAAGCTTCCCAAAAGATATTTCTTTGAGTGGCTTCTCAAAAATAGGCTCGCAAACTGAACGAATAGCATTTTCAAAATCATCAACTGAAGTTTCAGGAGGGACCCATCCTGACTCAACATGAGCCTCTGCAACACCTCTGTAATCCCTATTAAAAAAGCAAACAAAATTACGCGCTAAATAATGCTTGTCTTCATTATTTAGGGTTCCCATTATTCCAAAATCTAATGCAATATAACGACCATCTTTTGCTACCTGAATATTTCCAGGGTGCATGTCTGCATGAAAAAATCCATCCGTAAAAACTTGAGTAAAAAATATTTGAACACCATTTTTTGCTAGTGTCGACAAATCAACTTTATTTTTTTTTAGAGTTTTAATATCACTTACGGGAATACCATTCATTCGCTCCATAACCATAATTTTTTCATTACAATAATCCCAGTAAACTTCTGGTACAAGAAGCAATTTTTTGTCCTTAAAGTTTTCCCCAAGATGGCTGCAGTGCGCTGCTTCTAATAGTAAATTTATCTCAGAATCGGTGTGTCTAGCAAACTCATTAACTATTTCAATTGGCCTTAGCCTTCTTCCGTCAGCCCAAATATACTGAAGAATTGTTGCAACCCATTTAAGTAATTGTAGATTTTTTTTAACTTCTATATGAATATTAGGCCTTAGAATCTTAACGGCAACTTCCTTGCCAGAATGTAATCTTGCAAAATGTACTTGAGCAACGGATGCACTTGCTACTGGGACTTCATTAAACTCCAAAAACTTTTCTTTAATTGTCGTGTTGTATGTATTTTCAGCAATTGACTTAACTTCATTGTAATTAAATGGAGGAACTTGATCTTGTAGCTTCGCTAATTCATTTGCAATATCGATAGGCAGTAAATCTCTTCTCGTCGATAGCATTTGACCGAATTTTATAAATATTGGTCCTAGAGCCTCTAATGCGAGTCTTAATCTAACAGAGCGCCCAACTTTGTTATTACTTAGTACTCGAAATGGAAAAAATATAAATTGTAAAATTTTTGTTGGCTTAGAGTCGATGAACTCATCAAGCCTATATTTAGTAGCAATATACAAAAGAAAAATAAATCGCAATATATTCATCTGGATAACTCTTTAATGTAATTATTTATTTTTGCTTCCACTCTTTCCGCATCTTCTGCTAGCTTATCAACATGGCCGTTAAAGATCTCTAAATCCTCATTCTTTGATAGAATTTTATTTTCTTCTTGCCAGTATTCAATAAAATTTTCTGCTAAGTTTTTTATATTTTTCTTTGTATGATTGAAAATTTTTTTGCTAATTTTTGTTATTTCTGTTGCTGGTATATCTCCAACATACCGACTTAGATCTTCTTCCATGTCCCATTCAAGCGCTTCAATTACTTTTGAAAAATCATTAGCTAAATCTAGGTTTCCTTTTACCGTAATCCCATTTTTCTTCTTTTGGGTAATTAATTGAATAAGACCTTTTATAGTCATATGAATATATGCATCTGAAGAGGCTTCCGGATCACCAACGTTCAATTGACCTTCATTGCTCACTTTAAATTTTAATGATAATGTATCAATTTCTAGTTCAATTATCATATTATTATACGGCTTTAGCTTAGTTTGCATCCAATCATTCTGGTTAAGTAGGTGATTGATTAGTTTAGTCTTTATTTTTTCTATCAAAACTTATATCCCTTATGTATCGCTACAATCCCTGCGTTAAGATTCAGATAGCTAACATTCTCAAATCCCTCATTTACCATTATTTTCTTTAATTCATCTTGGTCTGGGTGCACTCTAATTGATTCAATTAGATATTGATAACTTGCCTCATCATTGGCAATTAGCTTGCCTAATTTAGGAACTATTTTGAATGAGAAAGCATCGTATAGTTTACTTAATGGCCGCCAAACTTTTGAAAATTCCAAAATAATTAATTTTCCTCCAGGACACAATACTCTGTAAATCTCGGATAGAGCCTTATCTTTCTGTGTCATATTTCTTAGTCCGAATCCTACTGTTACGCAATCAAAATAATTAGCTGGGAACGGAAGGCTCTCAGCATCACAAACTATTGAAGGCAATATATTTCCGTTGTTAATGAGTTTTTTTTTACCTTCTTTAAGCATCGAGTAATTGATGTCCGTATGAAAAATTTCATAACCTTTTTTTTCTTTATCAAGCGCTAGCGTTAGGTCAGCTGTTCCAGCTGCAATATCAAGTATTTTGGCATTAGGTCTTAAAGTTGCTGTTTCAACAACAAATTTTTTCCAAATTCTATGAAGTCCAAAAGACATAACGTTATTCATTAGGTCGTAATTTACTGAAACAGAATTAAATACACCCCCAACTTTTTTTACTTTCTCATTTTTTTTTATATTTTTAAACCCAAAATTAGTTTCATCGTTCTTCATTTGTTTTCCTTTGAATGCCTGATGCATCGAGTCTTCCAATATACTCCGTCCATAATTTTTGATAGTTTTTTGCGAGCATGTGCAGGTATTCCCATGAATATAATCCAGTATCATGGCCATCTGAGAAGTAAATTTTAACCGCATAATGCCCCACAGGCTCAATTTTATCGATGCTAACATCTTCTTTGCCAACCTGAAGCACTGCTTGCTCTGGAGAATGTCCTTGCACCTCTGCTGAGGGAGAGTGCACACGAAGGAACTCAGTCGAAAGCATACATTCCGTATTGTCGTCAAAAACAATCTCTAGTAGTTTTGATTTTTGGTGAAATTTTATTTCACTTGGGGTAGGAGTTATTGCCATTTATTTTATATTCTTAAAAAGAAAATTTTACCAGACTTACAATTAGAAGTGATTGTTATGATTCTGGAAGCATAAAGCTTTTAATTTTTTTCAAAGCATTTTGTTCTATTTGTCGAATTCTTTCGGCTGAAACACAATATTTTTTAGCGAGATTATGTAACGTTTCCGATTTGCTATCATTAAGCCATCTTGCCTGAACAATTGCTCGACTTCGCTCATCTAATTTCTCTAATGCATTATTTAGTGATTTAGTGTTGTAGTTTTCTGATTCATCTTTTTCAATTTGGTCTGACTGCTCTAGAGACTTGTCCTGAAGGAATGATATTGGTCGATAGTAATCATCTTCAGATTCATCATCCGAGTAGTCAATTTTTATCTCTTTACCAGCAAGCCGATATTCCATCTCACGAACTTCATCTTCTTTTACATTTAACTCCAATGCGATTGCTGTAATCTCCTCGCTTTTGAGAGGCTGCAGTGATTTTTTAAGGCTCCGAAGGTTAAAGAATAATTTACGTTGTGCTTTCGTTGTTGCTGTTTTAACAAGACGCCAGTTTCTTACAACATATTCTTGTATTTCAGCTTTAATCCAATAAATTGCAAATGAAACTAAACGAACACCTCGGTCTGGATCAAACCTTTTTACAGCTTTCATTAAACCAATATTGCCTTCTTGAACAAGATCAGCATGAGGAAGATTATACCCACTGTATGATCGTGCAACTTTCATCACTAACTTAAGATGCGAGAGAATTAATTTTTTCGCAGCCTCTAAATCATTATTATTTTTAAGTTTACTGGCAAGCTCATACTCCTCCTCAGCGGTTAGCGATGGAATTGTCCGGATAGTGTGTTGGTATAATCCAAAATCACCAGTAGGATAAAGCGTGGTTAATGATAAATTTATGGTCATATTTTTAGTTTTATTAGCACTCAACATGTACGACTGCTAATTTTAATAAAAAGTTCGATTAAATACAAGGATTTAGTATAAATTTTCTAATTTTTTAATTGAATGTCTTGCGGAAAAAAAAGATGAAAGCAGTCCAATAAGCATAGCTGATAGTAAAATTATTACGTAGTCAGTTGATGAAAGACCTACGAGTACGATAGTATTACCAAGAATATTTTCATATCTCTCAGCTATATTATTAAAGATAATGACCACGCCTTTTAGAATGCTAACCGTAATTATCCCACCACCAAGGCCGTAGATTAAACCCGTGTATATAAATGGCCGATGAATAAAACTATTCGTAGCACCTATAAGTTTACTAACTAAAATTTCATTTTGGTAAGTTAAGGTTTGAAGCCTAATAGTGTTACTAATTATTACAATCAATACTATAATTAGTAGGCTTCCCAGTGAAAGTAGACCAATTTTTACCATATAAATAATAGCTCTTAATTTTTTAATCCAGCTACCATCAATAACTATATTATCGATTCCATTAATAAGCTTCAAATCCTCAGTAAGTTGATTAATTTTTTCTTTGCTTAATGTATTTAGTGTAATAAAAAAACTATGAGGTAGTGGATTTTCTGAAATTCCAATATCCAAAGTAGATAATTTCAATTTAGACTGTAACTTTTCCCATGCTACCAATTTAGGCTCAAAATGAATTTTTTTTATTTCCGGACTACTTTTTAAGGCAGAATCAATAAAATCTATTTGATCCTGATTAATATCTTTTTTTAAAAAAATACCAATTTCCGCTTCATGTTGAATTTTTGTAGAGATTTGTCTAACATTCTCAACGATTAAATAACCTGCTGATGGAAGGCAAAGTGTTATACCAATAATGACAAACATCATAATTGAGGCACCCAGATTAGATTTAATTCTAATCAGACCTCTAGTAAGAGCTTGAAAGTGGTTATGAAAGTAGCGGAACATGGTTATCAGAATTACTTATCTGACCTTTAAATAAGTGAATTTGTTTAAATTTTATAGGGGATTTAGGTGGCTCATGACAAGATACGATAACTGTAACCCCAACTTGTTGGAAACTGTAAAAAATATTCATTATTTCATCAGCATAACCCTTATCTAAATTACCTGTTGGTTCGTCAGCAATTAAGATTGATGGTCTTGAAACGATAGCTCTTGCAATTGCCAGTCTTTGTTGTTCGCCTCCTGATAATGTTATGGGACTCATCTTTTCTTTATTTAATAAGCCTACTTTATTTAAAGCAGCCCTAACTCTTCTTGCAGAGTCAGTTGGATTTATGTCGTTGATTTCTAGTGGGAGTACAACATTTTCAAAACAATTACGATCGTAAAGTAATTTATGGTCTTGAAAAATCATCCCAAATTTTCTTCGAAGAAAAGGCATGTCTTTATTTCTTAATTCCGACAAATTAGTATTTTCAAAAATAATAGATCCATTAGTAGGCTTCTCAACAGATGATATTAGTTTAAGTAATGTTGATTTTCCTGCACCTGACTGACCAGTAACAAAGACTAATTCCCCAGATGATATTTCTAGGCTGATGTCTTGGAGTGCATCCATTTCGCCTGGATACTTTTTAAATACCTTATCGAATTTAATCATTCAAACATTGCCTCTGCATAATCTTTTGCATTGAATTCTCTGAGGTCATCTATGCCTTCACCAACGCCAATATAGCGAATGGGGATAGGAAGCTCTTTAGCAATTGCTAATAAAACACCACCTTTGGCAGTTCCATCAAGCTTTGTCATTACTAAGCCTGTAATACCTAGTGCCTCATTAAAAACTTTTAGCTGATTAATTGTATTTTGTCCTGTATTTGCATCTAAAACTAACAGAATTTCTTGGGGTGCAAAAGTATGACATTTATTAATAACTCTTTTAACTTTAGTTATTTCATCAATTAAATTTCTTTGTGTTGGAAGCCTGCCTGCGGTATCGGCAATAACAATGTCAATATTTTTGGATTTAGCAGAATTTACAGCATCAAAAATGACTGCACTAGGATCACCCTTTGTTTGACTTATAACTTGAACTCCATTTCGTTCCCCCCATACATCAAGCTGTTCAGATGCGGCGGCTCTGAAGGTATCTCCAGCCGCAATCAGAACGCTATGTTTTTTATTTATTAGTAACTTCGTTAATTTACCGATTGTAGTTGTTTTACCTGTCCCATTAACTCCGACCATCATAATTACAAAAGGATATGTATCATTAATTATTAATGGCTTTTCTACTTTCTTTAAGAGCTCTATTATTTGTAACTTTAATAAATCTTTTAATCTTTTTGGGTCAGACATATCATCTTCTTTAACTAACTGTCTTAGTTTTTCTATGAGGAACTCGGACGCTGATATACCAACATCAGCAGATAATAATGTCATCTGTAATTCTTCATAAAAATTCTCATCAATTTTTCCTGTATGAAAAAGATCGCTCAATTGTGAGTTAAGTTTTTCTCTTGTTTTACTTAGACCTGCTTTAATTTTTTCAGCAAAGGAGAGTGCTGTAGATTTTTTTTCTGCAGTATTTGGTGCAGCTACCCTAGCTTTTGGTGCAGCTACCCTAGCTTTTGGTGCAGCTACCTTAGATTTTGGTGCAGCTACCTTAGATTTTGGTGCAGCTACCTTAGATTTTGGTGCAGCTACCTTAGATTTTGGTGCAGCTACCTTAGATTTTGGTGCAGCTACCTTAGATTTTGGTGCAGCTACCTTAGATTTAATTTTCTTAGGTAGAGTTTTTTTTACTTGGATTTTTTTCCCCAGAGATTTTTTCTCAGGAGTTTTTTTAACTAATTTTTTTAGGAATTCAAACATAATTTTTAGAACTTAATTTTTGGACTATGGTCAATTACCTATTATTATACAAGTTATTTCTTATAAAAGGATTGCACGTGAATTTCTTAAAGTTAATATTTATTTTTTGTCTAACACCTTTTTTTGCTCAAGCTGAACAAAATATTCAGGAAATAACTCTAAAAAATGGAATGAGAGTGTTGGTAAAAGAAGATCATCGTTCGCCTGTTGTTGTTTCAATGGTATGGTACAGAGCAGGAAGCCTTGATGAGGTTAATGGAAAAACTGGAGTTGCCCATGTGCTTGAACATATGATGTTTAAGGGAACTAAAACAACAAAACCCGGGGAGTACTCAGAAATCGTCGCAGCTGCAGGCGGTAGAGAAAATGCATTTACTGGAGCAGATTATACTGCCTATTTTCAACGGCTAGAAAAATCAAAATTACCGATATCTATGAAAATGGAATCTGACAGAATGCAAAACCTAGTTATAACAGAGGAAGAATTTAAAAAAGAAATTAGTGTTGTAATGGAGGAGCGCCGATGGAGGACTGATGACAAACCCAAAGCCCAAGTCAATGAGTTGTTTAACTCTCTTATATTTAGAGCTCATCCTTATGGAAGGCCTATTGTTGGTTGGATGAATGATCTTCAAAATATGACATACGAAGACGCAATTGAATGGTATAAAATGTGGTACAGCCCCAGTAATGCAATCATGGTAATTGCTGGGGACGTAGATACCAAAAAAGTTTTCGCTGAAGCAAGAAAGTATTTTGGTAAAATTCCTGCATATGAAATAGCTAAAAGGAAGCCTCAGTTTGAACCAATACAGAACGGATCAAGAAGAGCAGTTTTAAAAGCACCAAGTAAGTTACCTTACATTCAAATGGGCTACCCTACACCTACTTTAGGTAAGGATGGGATAAGTAATCAGAAAGAGGCGTTTGCGCTTGAGGTGTTAGTTGGAATCTTATCAGGGACAAGTGCATCTAGACTTAATCAAAATTTAGTTAAAAAGACATCAAAAGCAGTAAATGTGAGTGCAGGCTACAGCATGCTCTCTCGAGGAGGTCAAAGTACATTTGAAATGTATGGGACACCCAGTGAAAAAGTTTCTGTAGTTGAATTAGAAAAGTATCTTAAACTTGAGCTAAAGAATATTGCTGATAATGGAGTAACTGATATTGAATTAAAAAGAGTAATAACAAGCGTTATTGCTGGAAAAGTTTACCAAAAAGACTCTGTTATGGGCGCAGCTATGCAAATTGGACAACTAGAAACTATGGGCTATTCCTATAATATAGTAGATGATTATATTGATAATATAAAAAAAGTGACCACTAAAGATATTCAGGACGTTATTAAAAAATATTTTCATGATGATGCTTTAACAGTAGTTACATTAGATCCGCAACCTCTAGATAAAAATAAAACACCTAAAGGAAGACCTCATGCACATTAAAATTATTCTTATCTCAATACTATTGCTCCTTTCAAACTTTGCTAGTGCTGCGTTAAATATTCAGTATTGGAAATCAAATAATGGAGCGCGTATATATTTTATTGAAAATCACGATCTACCAATAGTAGACATTAACGTTGATTTCAGGGCTGGAAGCGTTATGGATATGAAACAAAAAAGTGGGCTAGCTTCCCTTACAAACCATATGATGGTTTTGGGCTCAGGCGGAATAAATGAAGAAGATTTAGCTAACCAGTTTATAGATTTAGGCGCACAATTAAATAGCTCATTTGATCAAGATAAAAGTGGATTTAGTTTACGAACTCTATCTGCGAAAAAAAGTGAAGCTATTGATTTATTAACACTTGTTCTTCATAAACCAAACTTTGACAGTCAAATTATTAAAAGAGAAAAGAAAAGATATATTGCAAGTATAACTCAATCAGAAACAATGCCTGAGTCAATAGCTTCAAAAGCTTTTATGAAGGCTTTGTATGGTGAGCATCCATATGGTTTGCCAAGCTCTGGTGAAGTTAAGTCAATAAAAAAAATAAATAAAAAAGACCTACAAGATTTTTATAAAAATAACTATTTATCAAATGAATTATCAGTTGTAATAGTCGGTGATATTTCAAGAGCAGAGGCTGAAGATCTGGCCTATAAAATTAGCGCTGGATTTCCTGAAAACAAAAGGGATAAAGTAATTCCATTAGTAAATTACAATAAACCGCAAGATATAAAAATAAGTCATCCTTCAAAACAAGCACATTTGTATTATGGCGCCCCGATAATTAAAAGAGGAGACCCTGATTTTTTAACGCTTTATTTAGGTAATTATATTTTAGGTGGTGGTGGATTTGTATCAAGATTAACTCAAGAAATAAGAGAAAATAGAGGTCTAGCATATAGTGTTTACAGCTATTTTATGCCATATATTGAAGTTGGTCCTTTTCAAATAGGAATTCAGACAAAAAAAGACCAAGTTAATGAGGCAAAAAAAATAATAAAAAAAACAGTTAGTGAATTTATTAAAAATGGCCCATCCCCAAATGAGTTAAAAAGAGCAAAAGATTTCATGATTGGAGGATTTCCTCTAAGGCTAGATAGTAATAAAAGTATTTTAGCTTATGTGAGTATGATGGCATTTTATAAGTACCCATTAGATTACCTTGAAACTTTTACAAATAGGATTGATAAAATAACAGCTGAAGAAATAAAATCTGCTTTTCAAAGGCGCGTTGATATGAGTAAATTTTCTACAGTAATTGTTGGTAGTGAATAGCAATAAAAAAAGTTCTGTAAAAATTATTGGTGGTTCATGGAAAAGAAAAAATATTTTCTTTTACGACTCCGATAGTTTGAGGCCTAGTTTAAATCGTATAAGGGAAACTTTATTTAATTGGTTAGGCCAAGATTTGTCCCATAAAAAATGCCTCGATTTATTTGCTGGGAGTGGTGCTTTAGGATTTGAATCCTTGTCTCGAAATGCTGAATCGTGTTCGTTAGTTGAAAAAAACAGATCAACGGCTTTAACTCTTACAGATAATTCGAACAACCTAAATGCTGAAAACGCTTTCATAATAAATTCAACAGCAGAAAATTTTTTAAACAATAATAATGATCTTTTCGATATTATTTTCTATGATCCTCCATTTTTAATAGATAATCCAAATTTTCTTTTATCTGAAATTAAAAATCATTTAAAGCCTGAGGGCATAATATATTTTGAAACCAATAAAGAATATTTTGGCAAAGAATTTAAAATTTTAAAGAATTCTAAAGCAGGAAAGGTATACTTTTACCTATTACAATAAATAAAATATATATATAAAGATGATTGCTGTTTACCCAGGATCTTTTGATCCAATCACCCTAGGCCATGAGAATATAATTTTACGCGCATGCAAGGTCTTTGATCACGTCATTGTGGGTGTAGCTAAAAATAATAAAAAAAATTCAATGCTAACCTTTGATCAGCGATTAGAGCTAGCAAAGCTTACTATCAAAGGCAGTAAAAACGTATCTGTATTAGGCTATAAAGGATTAACTATTAATTTCCTGAGTTCACTAGATGCTACAGTTATCATTCGCGGCGTAAGGAGCGAGCAAGATTTTAATTATGAGTCAGAAATTTCCAGCATGAATAATATGATGAATAATAATATCGAGACTTTTTTCCTTCCATCCTCGGATAATTTTAAGGCTATTTCATCTTCTAGGGTTAAGGAAATCTACGGCCTAGGTGGAGATATATCTAAATTTGTCTCTAATGAAACACTCTCCTATTTAAAGTCTCTTAGTAAATAATTATGGCCCTGATGATTACAGATGAGTGTATTAATTGTGATGTTTGTGAGCCTGAATGTCCGAATGATGCCATTTATCAAGGCATAGAAATTTATGAAATACATCCAAGTTTATGTACGGAGTGTGTGGGGCATTTTGAAACCCCACAGTGTGTTGAGGTATGTCCTGTAGCTTGTATTCCTTTAAACCCTGATAGAATTGAATCTAAGGAAGAGCTTTTGAAGAAGTACACGTTTCTTACCGAATCAAAATAAAATTAAATTATTTGGAGTGGTCTATGCGTTTATTACATACGATGTTGCGAGTGAATAATTTGCAAGAATCTATTAATTTTTATGATAAGTTTTTTGGTATGAAAGTTTTGAGGCAACAAGACTTCCCAGATGGAAAATTTTCATTGGCTTTTATTGGTTACGGAGAGGAGGAAAATAATACAGTAATAGAGTTAACTCATAATTGGGATACAAATAATTATGAACATGGAGGGGCTTATGGACATATAGCAATTGAGGTTGATAATGCTTATGAGACCTGCGCTAAAATTAAAGAATTAGGAGGAAATGTACTCCGAGATGCTGGACCAATGATGCATGGTAAGACAGTTATTGCATTTATTGAGGATCCTAGTGGGTATAAAGTTGAATTGATTCAGAAGGGAACTTTTTAATCAAAAAAATCTTTTACTTTATCGCCCCATGTCTTATGTCTAGGACTGTGTTTACTACTATCTTCTTGATTAAGAGCTTCTAGCTCGGATAGTAGTCTTTTTTGTTCCTCAGTTAACTTCACGGGAGTTTCTATAGATACGTGACAGTGAAGATCACCATAATTACTCTCTCTAACTGGCTTTACACCTTTACCCTTAAGTCTAAATGTTGCTCCTGTTTGTGTTTCTTCAGGTATTTTAATTTTTGCATTACCGTCAAGCGTAGGAACTTCTAAATGACCGCCTAAAGCGGCAGTAGAGAAGCTTATTGGCATTTCACAATGTAAATTTGCCCCATCACGCTCAAAAATAGCATGAGGCTTTAGACCTACTACAACATATAGGTCTCCGGTAGGCCCGCCATTTATGCCAGCTTCACCTTCCCCACTTAATCGAATGCGATCACCTTCATCAACGCCTGAAGGGATTTTTACTGACAATGTTTTAGATATCTCTGTTCTACCAGAGCCCTTACAATCTGTACAGTGATCCTTAATAGTTTTTCCAGTCCCTTCGCAGTTAGGGCAGGTTTGCTGAACAGAAAAGAAACCTTGTTGCATTCTAACTTGACCATGACCTTTGCAGGTGTCGCAGGAAGAAGGTTGTGTACCTTTCTTAGCTCCCGAGCCATTACATGGTTTACATGTAGACATCACAGGAATTTTAATCTTTGTTTCTGTGCCATTCGCGGCTTGCTCTAATGTAATTTGCATGTTGTATCGAAGGTCAGCACCTCTATAAACATTAGGTCTTTGATTACTTCTTCCTCCACCAAAAATATCACCAAAAATATCACCAAAGTCACCAAAGTCACCAGCACCAGCACCAGCACCAGCACCCATACTTTGATCTATTCCAGCATGCCCATATTGATCATATATCGATTTTTTTTGTGGGTCAGATAAAATATCGTAAGCCTTTTTAACTTCCTTAAAGGTTTCAGTGGATTCAGGGTCACCGTTATTTCGATCTGGATGATGCTTCATTGCAAGTCTCTTGTAAGCTTTTTTTATTTCAGCTTCAGATGCTTGTTGATTTAAATTTAAACTCTCGTAGTAATCTTTTTTATCGGCCATAGGGGATTGATGAAGAGGTAATTAAAATTACTTCTACTATATATAATAATTTATCGAGTTATTTTTTTTTCTTTTCGTCTTTCTTTTCGTCTTTCTTTTCGTCTGTTTTTACTTCTTCAAACTCAGCATCAACAACTTCAGCGTCAACTGTCTTCTCTTTATTTTTATCAGTTTCCTCTGGCTGGCCCTGTGCAGCCTGTTGATCTGAATGAATTTTTTCACTAAGTTTTTGAGATGCTTCAGCTAGTACTTTGTTTTTAGCCTCGATATCATCTTTGTTATCTAATTTTAAAGACTCCTCAAGGTCGCTAATAGCTTTTTCAATCTTTACTTTTTCATCTTTTTCTACTTTATCAGGGTTATCTGTCATTGTTTTTTTAATAGAATGAATCATACCTTCAGAGAGATTTTTTGTATCAACCAACTCCCGTAATTTTTTATCTTCTTCAGCATGAAGCTCAGCATCATCTTCCATCCTCTTAATCTCTTCTTCACTAAGCCCACCACTAGACTTAATAACTATTTTATTTTCTTTACCAGTAGCTTTATCTTTTGCGTTTACATGCAAAATACCATTTGCATCAAGATCAAACGTAACTTCTATTTGAGGAGTTCCTCTTGGAGCTGCTGGAATTTCGTTTAAATTAAATTGCCCTAAACTTTTATTTCCGGCAGCCATCTCTCTTTCGCCTTGAAAGACGTTAATAGTAACTGCGCTTTGGTTATCTTCAGCAGTTGAAAATGTTTGTGATTCCTTTGTTGGAATTGTAGTATTTTTTTTAATTAATTTTGTCATAACACCACCCATCGTCTCAATTCCTAGGCTTAGCGGAGTAACATCTAAGAGCAAGACATCTTTCACGTCGCCTCGAAGAACTCCGCCTTGGATTGCAGCACCAACTGCAACTGCTTCATCAGGATTAATATCTTTTCTTGGCTCAACTCCAAATATCTCTTGTACTTTTTCCTGAACTTTGGGCATTCTAGTTTGACCACCCACAAGGATTACATCAGAAATCTCATTTGATGCCCCTGAATCCTTTAAAGCTGTTTTACATGGAGCTATAGTCCTTTCTATAAGGTCTTCAACTAGTGACTCAAGTTTCGCCCTTGTTAATTTAACAACTAAATGTTTTGGCCCAGAAGCATCCGCAGTTAAGTAAGGCAAATTAACTTCTGTTTGTGTGCTGCTTGATAGTTCAATTTTAGCTTTTTCTGCAGCCTCTTTGAGTCGCTGCTTAACAAGTACATCTTTACTTATATCCACACCATTTTCTTTTTTGAATTCTTCCGCAAGAAAATCAATGATACGATTATCAAAATCCTCACCACCTAAAAAGGTATCTCCGTTTGTTGATAGGACCTCAAACTGATGTTCACCATCTACACTTGATATTTCAATAATAGAAACATCAAAGGTACCCCCACCTAAATCATAAACAGCTATCTTTCTATCTCCCTCTTGCTTATCTAGACCAAAAGCTAGTGCAGCTGCAGTTGGTTCATTGATAATTCTTTTAACATCTAATCCTGCAATTTTACCTGCATCTTTAGTTGCTTGTCGTTGGCTATCATTAAAGTATGCTGGAACAGTAATCACTGCTTCAGTTACCGTTTCTCCTAGATAGTCCTCTGCTGTTTTTTTCATTTTTCTTAATATGTCTGCAGATATTTGAGGGGGTGCCATTTTTTCTCCATGGACCTCTACCCAAGCATCACCATTGTCAGCTTTAGCTATTGTGTATGGCATTAAATCAATGTCCTTTTGAACCTCATCTTCTTCAAATTTTCGCCCAATAAGCCTCTTAACGGCATAGATAGTATTTTTTGGATTAGTTACGGCCTGACGTTTCGCAGGAGCGCCTACTAGTGTTTCTTCACCATCTTGATAGGCGATAATAGAGGGGGTAGTTCGAGCCCCCTCTGCATTTTCTATTACTTTAGGTTTACCATTCTCCATAACTGAAACACATGAATTTGTAGTCCCTAAATCAATTCCAATTATTTTCGACATTTTCTTTTTTCCTTTAAATGTAAATTTTATTAATAATTATTTTATTTTTGTTTTGACACTGAAACTAGTGCTGGTCGTAGAACACGTTCGTTTAATTTATACCCTTTTTGCATTACTGAAAGTACTGTATTTGGCTCGTCCTCTGTCTCTATCATTGACATAGCTTGGTGGTAGTTTGGGTCAAATGATTCTCCAGTTGGATCAATCTCTTCAATACCAAATTTTCCAAAAATATCAATTAATTGTTTTTTTGTTAACTCCATTCCACTTTTATAGTCATCTAATGTAGCTTTTTTAATTATCAAGGCCGCATCTAGACTATCTTTAACAAGAAGAATTTCTTGACTAAATCTTTCAACAGCAAATTTCCTCGACTTTTCAATCTCTTCTAAAGATCTTTTTCTTTGATTCTCTGCTTCTGCCTTTGAATAAAGAATATCTGCTTCGAGTTTTACTAATTTCTCTTTAAGCTCGTTCATTTCTTTAGAGGCTTCATTAGCCTTCTTAGTTATTTTCGTTTGTTTTTTTGTATCGTCGTTTGCCATAAAGTAATAATTTTAAAATTTTAGATAAAAACAATATGGAGTTACTTTCATATTTTTCAACCCCTAATTTAATTTTTGTTTGAAGATTTGACTTGTTATGGTTGTTTAAATGATAATAGCTGACTGTAGATAAAGAAAGATAATATGAAAAATTCAATTATAGAAATTACTGAACAAATTAAAGAAAAAAGCCGATCAACTAGAACTGCTTACCTCAAGCGAGTTACAGTTATGAAGCAAAGGCAGAGAGGCGCGGACAGGATGGGGTGTGCTAATGTTGCTCATGCTATTGCAGCCCTCCCTCAGAATGACAAATTAAAAATTGTTGAGAAGAAATCCCCAAACATTGGAATAGTTACAGCTTATAACGATATGTTGTCAGCACATAAGCCTTATGAAAATTATCCCCAAATTATTCGTGAGGCAGCTTCAGAACTTGGAGCAACAGCACAGGTTGCAGGTGGGGTTCCAGCGATGTGTGACGGAGTCACTCAAGGAGAGCCTGGAATGGAATTAAGTTTATTCTCAAGGGATACTATTGCGATGGGGGCAGCCGTTGGTTTATCCCATGACGTTTTTGATGGCACTTTGATGCTAGGAATCTGCGACAAAATTGTTCCAGGGCTATTAATAGGAGCACTTCACTTCGGTCATTTGCCGACAATATTTGTTCCAGCAGGACCTATGTCTACAGGAATTGATAATACAAAAAAATCTAAGGTTAGAGAATTGTACGCACAGGGAAAAATAGAGCGAGAAGAGCTTCTCAAGTCTGAATCAGCTGCATATCATGGGGAAGGTACGTGCACATTTTATGGGACTGCAAACAGCAACCAAATGCTCATGGAAGCTATGGGACTGCATATTCCAGGCTCAGCTTTTGTTCATCCTCATGATGGCGTTCGAAAGCTTTTGACTGAAGAGGCAGTAAGGCAGATAATTGAAAATATAGAAGATCCTAATATGGTCCCTGTTGGCGAGTTAGTTGATGAACGAGTCATTATTAATGCTATGGCAGCATTATTATCTACTGGGGGCTCAACCAATCATTTAATACATTGGGTTGCTATAGCAAAAGCTGCAGGCATTATTATTGATTGGTCAGATTTTCATGATCTTGCAAAATCAATTCCATTATTAGCGAGTGTGTATCCAAATGGAACGGCTGATGTTAATGAATTTCAGAGGGCGGGTGGCCCAGGATTTGTTATTAGAGAATTAATCGACGCTGGTTGTATGTACCCCGATGTTGTTACCGTTGCAAAAGGTGGCTTAGCTGAATTCGGAAAGGTCCCTGTTGCCGAAGCTGGCAAATTAAAATGGGTAGAACTACCATCTAAGAGTGGTGATGAATCGATTGTTAGAAAGGCGGACAATCCATTTAGTACATCAGGAGGAATAAGGTTATTAAAGGGGAATATTGGTAGGTCAGTAATAAAAATATCTGCTGTCCCTGAAGAAAAGCATATTATTGAAGCGCCAGCAATGATTTTTAATAGCCAAGAAGATCTATTAAATGCATTCGATGAAGGTAAGTTAGAAAAAGATTTTATTGCTGTAATTCGTTTTCAGGGGCCTAAAGCAAATGGTATGCCTGAGCTTCATAAATTAACACCTCCTTTGTCTGTTATTCAAAACAAGGGCTTTAATGTTGCAATAGTAACTGATGGAAGGATGAGTGGTGCATCAGGCAAGATTCCTGCTGCAATTCACATGAGTCCAGAAGCTGCAGCAGGTGGCGCAATTGCTAAAATACGTGAAGGTGATGTGATTAGGATTAATGCTGTAGTAGGGTCATTAAACGTCTTAATAGACGACAATTCCTGGGATGATAGAAAGCCAGCTTTAATGACTGAAGCTGAAAAAATAAGAAATGGTCATGGAATTGGTAGAGAGTTATTTGGCAATATGCGAAATAATGTATTATCTGCCGAAGAAGGCGCTATTACATGGATAAATTAACAAAGAGAATATATGAAAACTATTGAACTAGCTCAGTACGGACCGGTGATACCAGTTATTGTGATTAATCATATTGATGAGGCGGTACCCCTTGCCGAGGCATTGATCGAGGGTGGTATAAGGGTATTAGAAGTTACTTTAAGGACTGAGTGCGCGCTTAAAGCTATTGAAGCAATATCAAAGCATGTTCCACAAGCAATTGTAGGGGCAGGAACATTAAGGACACTGGCAGATGCCACCAATGCAAAGCTTGCTGGAAGCCAATTTGCAGTGAGTCCTGGATATACTTCTGAAATGGGTGCAATTTGCAGAGAGATTGATTTGCCATTACTCCCAGGTGTTTCTACTGGAAGCGAGGTGATGACTGCAAATAATGAGGGGTATAAATTCTTAAAACTATTCCCTGCAGTTGCTGTGGGGGGTATTAATCTTCTAAAAGGTTTTTCGGGTCCCTTTGTGGACGTTAAATTTTGTCCTACGGGCGGCATTACTGTCGACTCTGCAAAAGACTTTTTATCATTACCTAATGTTCCTGTTTGCGGAGGAACTTGGCTCACACCAAAGACTCTAGTAGAGCAAAAAAAGTGGTCGGATATTACTGCGCTTGCAAAAGAAGCTAGCAACCTTTAATTAGATTAGAGCCTAATGAAAAATATAAATCAATACTCCACACTTATATTTGATTGTGACGGAGTTATTTTAAATTCAAATTTCCAAAAGATTGAAGCATATAGAAATGCTGCAATCAAATTTGGAGCAGATACAAATCAAGCTGAGGCTTTAGTTAAGCATCATATTGAGCTCACTGGAATTTCAAGAAATATTAAATTCCATTACTTTTTAGAGACTATTATGGGGCGCAAGGCCACTGAAGAAGATATGAATTTTTTATTTAAAAATTTAAATAATGAGGTTATCTCTCTATTAAAAAATTGTGAAGTTACATTAGGGTTAGAAAAGCTAAAAAATCAGACGCAAGGTATACCCTGGATGATTGCTTCTGGAGGGGACCAAGAAGAATTAAGGTTTTTATTTTCAGATAAAAAGATTAATCATTTATTTGATAGAGGAATATTTGGCAGCCCAAAATCTAAACATCAAATTATTGAGAGTCATATGCTAAATAAAAATTTTCTTCCTGCTTTGTTTTTAGGCGACTCTTTTTATGATATCGAGACAGCAATGAAGTACAATTTAGACTTTATTTTTGTTTCCGATTGGACTGACCTAGAAAATTGGGAGTCAATATGTAAGGCATATAATGTTGAATCTATAAAAACTGTAGGTGATTTAGTTGTAACTTAACTAATTTTTTTAATTATTTTGCTTGAACTTCGACCTTCTAACAAAGGAATAAGCTCCACCTTGCCTCCCCACTTCTTAACCTCCTTATGACCGACAACTTGATTCTCTGAATAGTCATTCCCTTTGATTAACAAGTGTGGCTTGATATTCTTAATCAGATCAATGGGTGTGCTTTGATTAAAAATAATTACTGCGTCAACTGCTTCAAGGCTGCATAAAACTCTCGCCCTATCTGATTCGTTGATAACAGGCCTGCCATTTCCTTTAAGCTTCCTTACCGAGCTATCAGAGTTTAAACCTACAACTAAGAAATCTACTTTATTTTTAGCTTGCTCTAAGTAAGAAACGTGACCTGCATGAAGAATGTCAAAACACCCGTTAGTAAAGCCTACCTTTCTTTTCTTTTCTTGGTGCCGAGTTATCATTCTTAATAAATATTTTTCGGAAATTAGTTTATTTTTCCCTCCATGGAACTCATTCTCTAGTTCATTTATCAATTCATATTTCTCAATTGGTGATGTTCCAACTTTACTAATGACTATACCAGCTGCAATATTTGCAATCTCTAATGATTGTTCAAGAGCTATATCGGCAATCATACCTGCCGCCATTGAGGCAATAATCGTGTCACCAGCACCAGAAACATCAAATACTTGTTTCAGTTTTGATGCGGGTATAGTTTTTATTTTCTTCTCGGTAATTAGTTTGACGCCTAAATCACCTTGAGTCATGGCAATAAATTCAATATCAAAATCCCGTCTTACTTTTTTAAGATTTTTCTCCAGAATGAGTTCATCTCTCTCAATATTATTTGTGAGAATATATGCCTCGTTTTTGTTAGGAGTTAGCGCAGTAACTCCACGATATTTTTCTAGATTATCTCCTTTGGGGTCAACAATAATCGGAATTTTCATTTGTCTCGCTGTCTTAATTAAAGGCTTCATTAATTCTAGGGAAATTAAGCCTTTTGCATAATCTGAAACAATAATAATTGAAGGCTTTTTCTTGACCAGATTTATAATTTTTTTTATATTTTTTTTATCTAGCGGTAATGAATTTTTTTCCTCATCAATCCTGATAATTTGTTGTTGACCGCTAATAATTCTAGTCTTACTGGTGGTGGGATTGTTACTCTTCATTAATCCTCGGGAGGAAATCAATTTTTCTTTAATAAGTTGTGTGAGACGCTCTCCATTTATATCTTTTCCTATTAATCCAGCTAATGTTGTCTTAATGCCTAAACCGCTTAGATTGGCTGCGACATTTGCAGCCCCACCCATACGAAACTGTTCTTTTTCTTTTTTTAAAATCGGAATCGGTGCTTCAGGGGAAATACGAGTTATTTCTCCGAATATATATTGATCCAACATTAAGTCACCAATGACTAGACACCATTGTTCGTTGCCTGTAAATTTATTTTTTAATTTTTCTATTAATTCTCGTTCCATAGATTTCTATACCTTAGTTTCCACCATAAAAAATTTATGCATATGGATCATTAGTAACTAAATAATTTTGCATATAATCTGTTACTCCCTCAGAAAGACTTTTGAATTTACTTTTAAATCCTACGCTTCTTATTTTATTAATATTTGCTTCTGTAAAATACTGATACTTTTCTTTTAGATCATTAGGTAAATCAATGTATTTAATAGCAGAATTATCCCCACCTAAATTATTAGCAACAGACTCTCCAATCGCTTTAAAGGAAGAAGCTTTACCAGTTCCCACATTAAATAATCCAGAAATATTTCGATTGCTTAATAAATATACTACACACTCAACGGCATCTTTAACATATACAAAATCTCTTAGTTGCATCCCATCATCAAAATCAGGATGATCACTTTTAAACAGCCTAATTTCCTGCTCTTTTTTATACTGTTTAAATGCCTGATAAACGACACTTGCCATCCTTCCTTTATGATATTCGTTTGGGCCATAGACGTTAAAAAATTTTAAACCACACCACTGCGGAGGTTTTGATAGTTGTACTTGTGTTTGTTGCAAAACCCATTGATCAAAAAAATGCTTGGAGTAGCCATATGCATTAAGGGGGGATAAATTCTTGATACCTTCTTCGCTGTCGCTGTATCCATTTTCTCCAAGTCCATATGTGGCAGCGGAGCTTGCATAAATAAACGGTACTTTATTTTCAGTACACCAACTCCAAAGCATTTGACTGTAGCGAATATTTGAATTTAATAATTGATTGAAATTATTTTCCGTTGTAGAGCTAATAGCTCCCATGTGAATAACAGCAGAAACCTGACTATTTTTTGAAAGATATTTTTGTAGGTCGTCCTTGTGAATAAATTCAGAAAACTTACGCTTTGAAATATTTTTCTCTTGGCCGGGATGACTTAAATCATCAACGATAACAAATTTATCTTCATTAAGAATGGTATTAAGGTGCCAAGCAATAATACTTCCAATCATGCCGGCGCCTCCTGTGAGGATGATCATATATTTTTTTTAATCTTGTCGTATTGTTGCTTCGTTATAAATGAAGATTTTTTTTCTTTAGCCTCTAACCATTTAGTATCTATCCAGCCACTTAGATGTCCACTTAAAATTTCAGACAAAGCTTTAATCCATACAAGGTTGTGATTGAGCGCGGGAATATAAGAATATTTACTCCCACCATGCTCTTTAAAAATGGCTTTTCCTTCAATATTAATTTCCTCTAATGTTTCTAGACAATCACTTGAAAATCCGGGACAGATGACCTGAACGTTTTCTTCCTTATTAACGCCAAGATTTTTAATGATATCGGAAAAATATGGCTTTAACCATTCTGCTTTCCCAAAACGAGACTGAAAACAAACCTGATACATGTGATCTTTAAGGCCTAATGCTTCAGCAAGTAGTCGTCCTGTTTTGTGACATTCGCAGTGGTATGGGTCACCTTGTATTAAAGATTTTTTTGGGATCCCATGAAAGCTCATAACAAGCTTTGTTGGCTTCCCATTTTTTTTCCAAAAATCTAGAACTGACTCTTTTAATGCATTTATATATGCTGGGTGGTCATGATAATTCCTGATTGTTCTGATTGCTGGGACATTTCTTGCTCGCAAAAGTATTCGCCACAAGCTATCCATAGCTGATGCAGTTGAAGAGGCAGCATATTGAGGGTAAAGAGGTAGTAAAATAATTTTAGTACAATTTTTTTCTCTCAGTTTTCTGAATGCCTCTGGCATAGAAGGATTTCCATAGCTCATTCCTAATTCAACCTCAATAGGTTCTTTGTAGTCTTTTTTTAATTGTTTTTTTAATAGAGTCATTTGTTTCTTTGCATTAACTAATAGCGGAGATCCATCCTTAGTCCAAATCTGCTGGTATTTTTTTGCAGAAGCAGCTGGCCTAATCACTAAAATAATGCAGTGTAAAATCCAGCACCAAATAAATCGAGGTATTTCAACAACTCTTCTGTCCATAAGAAATTGACCTAAATATTTTCGTAAGGATTTTGCATCAGGGGCGTCTGGGGTCCCAAGATTGGAAAGGATTACTCCGATTCTTGGAGGGTCCCCATGCTTATAGTTTGGTTCAGGTTGGTAGTAGCTCATATTTTATTTAATTGTTTGAATTGAATTACTTAACAGTTTAGCAGTGATGTTTACAATCGGAATAATTCTTTCGTAAGCCATTCTAGTTGGACCAATTACACCAATAGTACCTAAAACCTCGCCATCAGCATGATAGGGCGCAGTGATAACGCTACATTCATCAAGTGCTTGGTAGCCTGATTCTTGCCCGATAAAAATTTGCATACCATCTGCTTGATAGCTTTTGTCTAGAAGGTTAAGTAGCGCAGTCTTTTTCTCAAATACTTCTATAATTTTTTTTATGCTAGCTACATTTTGAGATAGTTCGCCGGATCCTAATAAATTTCCTTGTCCTGATATTACAATATTGTCATTCTTTATTTCGTCGGAGGATGTTTCAATAGCTGCCGTCATTAAATTTATCATTTCTTTTTTCATATTCTTCAATTCGTTTGAAATTTTTATTTTTGTCTCTTCAATTGAATGTCCTTCAAATTTCTGATTAAAATAATTAGATGCCTCTAAAAGAATCCCTTGTTCATAATGCTGATCTGTAAAAAGTATTCGATTTTGAACGTTACCATCATCCGTTACTATTATTACGAGAACTCTTTTATCTGAGAGATTTAAAAATTCTATATGTTTAAAAGTGAGTTTCTTTGCTTTTGGAATCATTACTACTCCAGCAAATTTAGTTAACTCAGAAAGCGCTTCAGAAACAGAGCTACTAAGGTGCTTATTATCAGAAAGTATGATTTGCTTTTTTAGTTTTGAAAGTTCTTTTTCATTAGGTGACTCCATTGTTAATAGGCTATCTACGAAGAAACGGTAACCCATTTGAGTTGGAACTCTCCCTGAAGACCTATGTGGGCTTAAAATAAAACCAGCATCCTCAAGGTCTTTCATAACACCCCTAATAGATGCAGAACTAAGGTCAAGACCTGATGAGCATGCAAGTGATTTAGAAGCTACAGGATGTCCATCCTTAATATGCTGCTTTATTAATGCTCTCAAAAGAGTTTGTGCTCTGATATCTAAGTTCATTTAAATTGAATTAATTCTTTCCTTAGAAGGTGAATCGATTAAAATAGATTTATCATTATTATGTGTCATTTTACTAACTCAAAACTAATAAAGCTAGAATAAAAAAATCGTGAGTAAATTTAAAAAAATTGCCGTAATTGGAAAGTACCCTTCATTTGAAGAGGCCGGTGATTTCCATGCTCAATTAATTCAATTAATTGAGCATTTAAGCAAAAAAAATGTTGAATTAATAATTGAGGAAAAAACTCAGAAACAGATTAATTTAGACAAATTCAAATCATTATCACTTAAGGATATTGGGCCTCAAGTCGATGTTGCTATTATTGTGGGTGGTGATGGAACAATGCTAGGTGTTGCCAGATCATTAGTTGACTCTCAAATTCCTTTAATAGGCGTAAATAGAGGTAGGTTTGGGTTTTTAGCTGACTTAAATATTAATAGCATGTTTACTAATATTGATATGATTTTAGATGGTGATTTTATCCGAGACGATCGAATGTTAATCGATACTAGAATTATTAGGTCTGAAAAAGTAATTTATGAATCCCTGTCGTTAAATGATGTTGTCATCAAAAGTGGATTAAAATTAATTGAGCTGGAAGTTGTTATTGATGGTCGCTTTGTCCATACACAAAGATCAGATGGCATAATTGTTAGTACACCAACAGGAACAACTGCCTATGCCTTGTCAGCAGGTGGACCTATTCTCCACCCTAATTTAGATGCAATTTCTATAGTGCCAATTAGTCCTCATACTTTGAGTAATAGACCTATTGCTGTTAGTGGAAATAGCGAAATAGAAATTAAAATAATCGATATGGATGAGGCCTATGCCAGCATTGATGGGCAAATTAAATTTCCTTTGGACTTAAGAGATCGGATTGAAATCAACAAAGCAAAGCAATGTATATCAATTCTTCATCCAAATAACTATTGTTATTTTGAAATGCTAAGAAATAAGTTGAATTGGGGTTAGGCTCAAATTATGCTTGAAAGTTTATCCATCAAAAATTTTGTTATTGTTGACCAGCTTGAATTAAATTTTGAGAGTGGCTTTACTTCGCTTACTGGCGAAACAGGGGCTGGCAAATCAATACTTATTGGTGCATTATCATTGGCATTGGGAAGCAGAAGTGAAGTTGGTATTGTTAGAAATGATTGTGATAGGTCAGAAATTTCAGCAACTTTTAATATCTTGAACAATCATGATGCTGCTAAATGGCTCAATGATAATGATATGGAATCGGATGGAGATTTACTTCTTAGACGTGTGATATTTTTAGATGGTAGATCTAAAGCATACATTAATGGTTCATCTGCCACTATCAATCAATTACGAGAGCTCGGAGAATTACTGGTAGATATTTACAGCCAGAACTCTCACCATTCTTTGTTGAAAGCGTCTACTCAGAGAGATATTCTCGATGATTTTTCCCATCTTAAAAATAATACAGACTTAGTGAAAAAGTTATATAAAGTATGGTACCAATTATTTTTAGAGCATCAAAATTTTGAAAAAAATCGAGAGTCATATCGACTGGAGCTAACTGAATTAACTGAAAAATTAAGCCAGTATCAAGCACTCGAGTTTTCATTGGAAAATTGGGAGGACATTCAACAGCAACACAAAGCATTAAATAATCGCTCAGAATTAATTGTAGGAACTCAAAAAATATTAGCTATTCTCAATAGTGAAGAATCATTAGCTATTAACGAACAGCTTTCTGATTTAAATAGCCATTTATTAGATTTAGTACAACTTGATAATTCACTAAATGTTCATGTTAAGCCATTAGAGATTGCGACATTAGAGCTTGTGGAAATGAGTAGAGAATTGACTCGTTATGCTCAATCCTTAGATGAAAATCATGAGTTACAGAAGGAGATTGAAGATAAAATTCAATTAACATTTGATTTTCTTAGAAAATATCGATTAAACCCTGATGAGCTAGAGGAGGCCAATCAATTATGGCAGGAAAGAGTTACACTTCTAAGCCAGATTTTAGGCGAGTCTGGTATTGAGGTTACTCTTAATAAAGCTAAAAATGACTATGATAAAGCTGCATTAGAACTATCTCAATTAAGGGATGCGGCTTCAGAAGCTCTAAGTAATGAAATTACAGATAAATTAAAGCAACTCTCATTTACCCATGGGAAATTTTTAGTAAATTTAAAACCAACTGCAGCTAGTCAGTTTGGAAATGAGCAGGCTGAATTTTTGATATCAACTTATCTTGGCGCAGAGCCCAGACCAATTCAGAAGGTTGCCTCAGGGGGTGAGTTATCCCGAATTAGTCTTGCAATTAGAGTATGTTCTATTGCAGATACGAATGTACCTTCAATGATTTTTGATGAGGTTGACGTAGGTATTGGGGGTGGAGTTGCTGAAATCGTTGGAAAATTACTAAAATCATTGGGTGAGTCTGATGGCCGACAAATTTTTGTAATTACTCATCTACCTCAGGTGGCTGCTCAGTCTAGGATTCATTTTAAAGTGTCAAAAACTCAAGTTAATAATCAGACTATTAGTCATATTGAGCAACTTAGTGAAAAAACCCGCGTAGATGAGATTGCTAGAATGCTTGGGGGGGTGGAGATTACAGCTACAACAATGGAGCACGCGAAAGAATTATTAAATTAAAGACACTTATTTTTTATTCGGGCATGGTTTTTTTGTGCAATCCGCATAAATATAAAGTGAATGTTCTATGATTTGAAAGCCTTTTTCCTCAGCTACAACCGTTTGACGATGCTCTATTTCTGAATCAAAAAATTCTTGAACATACCCACATTGAAGGCAAACAATATGATCATGATGGGATTGTTGATTAAGTTCGAAAACAGCTTTACCACTCTCAAAATGATGTCTAACTAATAGGCCTGCTTGTTCGAATTGAGTTAGGACGCGATAAATTGTTGCAAGACCAACCTCTTCGCCAGAGCTTAGCATTACTTTGTATATATCTTCTGCCGATAAATGCTTTTCTTCTGAATTCTCGAATATGCTAAGGACTTTTAATCGAGGGAGTGTTGCCTTTAACCCCGTTTCTTTCAGATTAATATGATCTTCCATGGCAGTTTTCTCCAAATTTAAATAAAGACAATAACCACATGGTATATTATCAATCTTTGCAAATAAAGCCATTTCTATGAGATTAGTACTAATTTTATCAATTTTTTTAATATCCTGTAGCCATCAAAATTCAGTGCCAGAATTTCTTCCTAAGGTCTATAAAATGGATGTCAATCAAGGCAATGAGATAGATTCTGTGATGCTCCTTAAATTAAAGCCGGGAATGACACAGTCTCAAGTTAGATTCGTTTTAGGAACCCCTTTGATTCAGGATAGCTTTCATAAGCAACGCTGGGACTATCTTTACGTAATGAGAAAGGATGGAAAATTGGTAGAAAAGCGTCACATTATTCTTAATTTTGAAAAAAACCTATTAAAGAATATTACAGGTGAAGTTATACCAAAAAAAGACAACAGACAGGCAGTTAATGCAGAAAAAAATGATGATTCAAATTATGGGCAAGATAAAAATGAAATTAATAATAATAAAGCATCATGGTTAGAAAAATATAAATTCTGGAAAGAGGACATAAGTGCTGCTGCTGATAAAAATACTAATGATGAAATAAATTCTACTTCTAATGCTGAACAAGTATTAGATAATGCTGATTTTATACAAGAAATTGATATTACAGAATCAATCAATGAGGCAGTAAAATCTGATATTGAAAGTAACAAGTCAGAAGGCTTGTCAGGTGATAATTTGAATTATAAGAAATCACAATCAGAAGATAAAGAAGTTATAATAAATCAGGAAGTAGAAAAAAAAGAGCCAGATTACTTTAAATTGATACTAGAGAAGATTGGATTTTAATATGATAAAGCCTATCAGGATAGTCGTAGTTGGTGCTACTGGAAAAATGGGACAAACCTTAATACAGGAAATCTCTAATGATAGGAGTTTGCATCTTTCTGCTGCAGTAGATCTATCGTCAAGCACATATATTGGCCATGATGCTGGATCTTTATTAGGCCTTAAGACGAATGTAATAATTGCAGGAACATTAACAGAAGATCATGCTAACAATGATATTCTAATTGATTTCACAAGGCCTGAGGCCAGCCTTTTTTATTTGGATTTTTGTATCACACACAATATTAATTACGTTTTAGGGACTACTGGTTTTAATGATGATGAAAAAGAGAAAATCTATGCTGGCGCTAAAAAGATAGCAATTTGTTTTGCTCCAAATATGAGTGTAGGAGTAAATTTATTAATCTCTCTTGTAGAGGCTGCAACAAAAGTTTTACATAATGAATTTGATATTGAGATTATTGAGGCTCATCACCGGCATAAGGTAGATTCTCCATCAGGCACTGCACTAAGGCTTGGAGAGGCTGTAGCAAAATCTGCTGGCCTATCTCTAAAAGAAAATAGTATTTTTCATCGTGAAGGAAATATGGCGCCTAGGAAATCTACAGAAATTGGGTTCTCAACAATCCGTGGTGGCGATATTGTAGGGGATCATACTGTTTTGTTTGCTGGGGACGGTGAGAGAATCGAGCTTACTCATAAGGCTAGCAGCCGTAAAACCTTCGCTAAAGGAGCAATTCGCGCCGCAAAATTTATTTCAGATAGAAACTCTGGATTATTTGATATATTAGATGTACTAAATCTAAAAAATATTGATTAAATGCTGTTATTTAAATTGAAGTAAATCCTCGATTCCTTTATAATCTCCAGAGCGGGCGGCCCTGAATCCACCCGTTTGTATTATCTAGTCAAAATTACCTTGGGAGTGTTTCTTGTCGAGTAAAATGCCGGCCATCTTAGTGCTTGCAGACGGAACAAAGTTTCGAGGTTATTCAATTGGTATAGAAGGTATGGCTACTGGAGAGGTTGTTTTTAATACAGCCATGACAGGATACCAAGAAATCCTAACTGACCCTTCATATACAGAGCAACTTGTCACATTAACTTACCCCCATATTGGCAATACTGGTATTAATGATGAAGATGGCGAGTCAAATAAGGTTTTTGCTAAAGGGTTAATTATTCGTGACTTACCTATAATTGAGTCAAATTTTAGAAGTACATGCTCACTCTCAGATTTTTTATCCTCTGAGAAAATAGTTGCAATAGCAGGAATAGATACCAGACAGCTGACTAGACATATAAGAATAAATGGAGCGCAACCTGGATGTATAGCCGCAGGTAGTTTTAATGAAAAGGATGTTGCTCGGCACGCGAATAAGTTTCCAGGCTTATTAGGAATGGATCTCGCAAAAGTTGTCTCAACAGGTAAAGCATATTTTTTTGATGAGGGAGAATGGGTTTTAGGCTCTGGTTTTGAGAGAACTAAAAAAACTTCATATAATGTTGTTGCTTATGATTATGGAGTCAAAAAAAATATATTAAGAATGTTAGTTTCTCGGGGATGTAGGGTAAATGTTGTGCCAGCCAATATGCCTGCGGATGAAGTGCTGGCACTTAATCCGGATGGTGTTTTCTTATCAAATGGACCTGGGGACCCAGAACCTTGTGATTATGCCGTTAAAAATATTCAGACTTTAATTAATAAAAACATTCCTATTTTTGGTATTTGTCTTGGACATCAGCTTCTAGGCTTAGCAAGCCATGCCAAAACCGTCAAGATGAAATTTGGTCATCATGGAGCTAATCATCCAGTGCAAGATTTAGAAACTGGAGAAGTTTTTATTACCAGCCAGAATCATGGTTTTTCGGTAGATGAAAAATCATTGCCGGCCAATCTTAAGCCTACACACCGATCGCTTTTTGATGGTTCACTTCAGGGAATTTCAAGAACAGATTGTCCTGCCTTCAGTTTTCAGGGGCATCCAGAAGCAAGTCCTGGACCCGCTGAGATGAGCTATCTCTTTGATGAATTTATTAACTTGATGATTAAAGCGAAAAAAAATAATGACAAAGCGTAAGGATATAAAATCAATATTAATCATTGGTGCAGGACCAATTATTATTGGACAGGCTTGTGAGTTTGACTACTCAGGTGCGCAGGCATGTAAAGCATTGAAGGAAGAAGGCTACCGCGTTATTTTAGTAAACTCGAATCCTGCAACCATCATGACTGACCCGGAATTGGCAGATGCAACATATATTGAGCCTATTCAATGGCAAGTTGTGAGTAGGATTATAGAAAAAGAGAAGCCCGATGCAATCTTGCCCACAATGGGAGGCCAAACAGCTTTGAATTGTGCATTGGATTTGGATAAACATGGTGTTCTAAAGAAATTTAATGTTGAATTAATTGGGGCGTCAAAAGAATCTATAGATAAAGCAGAGGATCGACAAAAATTTAAAGAAGCGATGGGTCGTATTGGTTTAGCTTCAGCACGATCAGTAATTGCTCACAGTATGGAGGAAGCAATCCAGGTTCAGGCTGGAATTGGATACCCTTCTATTATTAGACCCTCTTTTACTATGGGTGGGAGTGGAGGTGGTATTGCTTATAATAGAGAAGAGTTTGTAGAAATATGTGAGCGTGGTTTAGATGCCTCACCTACCAATGAATTATTGATAGAAGAATCCTTGTTGGGCTGGAAAGAGTATGAAATGGAGGTTGTAAGAGACTCTAATGATAATTGTATTATTATCTGTTCGATTGAAAATTTAGACCCAATGGGGGTCCATACTGGAGATTCTATAACCGTTGCTCCAGCACAAACATTAACTGACAAAGAATATCAAATCATGCGAACAGCATCGATTGATGTTTTAAGGGAAATCGGTGTTGATACCGGTGGTTCAAATGTTCAGTTTTCAATCAACCCGGAAGATGGGCGTATGGTGGTTATTGAAATGAATCCAAGAGTTTCAAGGTCATCGGCTCTTGCTTCAAAGGCAACTGGTTTTCCTATTGCAAAAATTGCTGCAAAATTAGCTGTAGGCTTTACATTAGACGAGTTAAAAAATGATATTACTGGCGGTCAAACACCTGCATCTTTTGAACCTACAATAGATTATGTTGTTACTAAAATTCCCCGGTTTGCGTTTGAAAAATTTCCCCAAGCTGACTCTCGTTTAACAACTCAGATGAAGTCTGTGGGTGAAGTTATGTCGATTGGAAGAACCTTTCAGGAATCTTTTCAAAAGGCCTTACGAGGATTAGAAACTGATGCAGATGGTTTGGTGGAATACTCAAGCAATATTGACGAAATTGTAAAAGAGTTAAGAGAGCCTGGACCTAATCGTATTTGGTTTGTTGGGGATGCTTTTAGAGTCGGATTATCAGTTGATGAAGTATTTCAACATTCAAAAATTGATCCTTGGTTTTTACATCAAATTAATGATTTAGTTGTAACCGAGGAAGGGATAAGAAAAATTTCAATTTCCTCGTTAAATGAAGGCCAAATCTTTGATATTAAGAGAAAAGGATTCTCAGACAGTCGTATTGCAATATTAATGGGCTGTATGGAAGAAGAAATCCGTAATTATAGACATTCCATAAACCTACATCCTGTTTATAAAAGGGTAGATACGTGTGCAGCAGAATTTGAAACAAACACAGCTTATCTTTATTCAACATATGAAGAAACTTGTGAGTCCGAACCTTCAGATAATAAGAAAGTTATTATTATTGGTGGCGGACCTAATCGAATTGGACAAGGAATAGAATTTGATTATTGTTGTGTTCATGCATCTCTTGCGCTTAGAGAAAGTGGATTTGAAACTATAATGATTAACTGTAATCCTGAAACTGTTTCAACTGACTATGATATATCAAATCGACTTTATTTTGACCCAGTTACCTTAGAAGATGTTTTAGAAATAGTGCACAAGGAGAGACCTTGGGGAGTTATTGTTCAATATGGGGGTCAGACTCCATTGAAACTAGCAAAAGGACTCGCGGAACAAGGGGTCCCCATAATCGGGACATTGCCGGATGATATTGATGCCGCAGAAGATAGAGAGCGTTTCCAAAAAATTTTAGTAGATCTTAATTTACGGCAGCCACCAAACAGGACTGCCAGAGCTCCGGAAGAGGCAATAAGGCTCGCGGATGAGATAGGCTATCCTTTGGTTGTAAGGCCCAGTTATGTTTTAGGGGGACGAGCTATGGAAATAGTTCATGAACAATCTGACCTCGAAAGATATATGAGGGAGGCCGTGAAAGTTTCGAACGATTCTCCAGTTCTTTTAGATAGATTCTTGAATGATGCATTAGAAATTGATGTAGATGCGATATCCGATGGAGTCGATATTGTGATTGGTGGAATTATGGAGCATATTGAACAAGCTGGAGTGCATTCCGGGGACTCGGCATGTTCGTTGCCACCATATAGCCTCTCAAAAGAAATTCAACAAGAAATTGTTGTACAAACAAAAAAGATGGCTAAAGCATTAAATGTAATTGGTTTAATGAACGTTCAATTCGCTGTTCAAGGAGAGAATATTTTTGTTCTTGAAGTTAATCCAAGAGCTTCCAGAACTGTTCCTTTTGTATCAAAAGCAATAGGGAGGCCGCTTGCTAAGATAGCTGCCAATTGTATGGCAGGAAAAACATTAGTGCAGCAAGAGATGACCCATCAAATCACCCCTCCTTTCTTTTCAGTAAAAGAGGCGGTTTTTCCTTTTATAAAATTTCCTGGTGTTGATCCTATTTTAGGCCCGGAGATGAAGTCCACAGGTGAAGTAATGGGGGTTGGCAAAACCTTTGCTGAAGCATTTGTTAAGTCACAACTGGGCTCTTCAGTAACTCTACCAAAAGGAGGGAAAGCCTTTCTTAGTGTAAGAAAAGAAGATCACCTTAAAGTGCTTGATATTGCCTCATCATTAAAAAATCTTGGTTTTGATTTGGTTGCAACAAAAGGAACAGCAAAAGCCATTAAAAATCATGGTCTAAAAGTTGAAGCAGTCAATAAAGTTGCAGAAGGGCGACCACATGTTGTTGATATGATCAAAAATGATGAAATTGATTTTATTGTTAATATTACAGAAGATAAGAGAGCGATTGCTGACTCTTATGAAATTCGAAGAAATGCTTTGCAGAATAAGGTTACCTACTATACAACTATTGCGGGGGCACGAGCTGCATGTGTTGGTATGAATTATGAAGAAGAGCTCGATGTAGCATCGATTCAAAGCTTGCATAAGATATCGTCTTAAAATAAACTCAACTCAATAACTATCAACACTTTAAAATTTAAAAAATATTTTTAATAAAGGAAGCTAAATGAATCAAATTCCAATAACACGCAACGGACATGAGTTATTGAAAAAAGAATTGTTGCAATTAAAGAGCAAAGATCGTCCAAGTGTTATTCAGGCTATTGCAGAAGCAAGATCTCATGGTGACCTCTCAGAAAATGCAGAATATGATGCGGCCAAAGAAAAGCAAGCCTTTATTGAAGGTAGGCTAGCGGAAATTGAAGCAAAATTGTCTCAGGCTATCGTTATTGATCCTGCCGCCCTTAATGGTGAAGGGAAGTGCGTTTTTGCGTCAACTGTAACTGTTGAGGATTTAGATACTGAAAAGAAGTCAATTTATCAGATTGTGGGCGATGATGAGTCAAATATTAAGGAAAATAAAATTTCTATTAACTCTCCACTAGCGAAAGCATTAATTAGTAAAGAGGAGAGTGATGTAATTGAATTCGAAACACCCGGCGGGATAAAGTCATTCGAAATACTAAAAGTAGAGTATATCTAAATATAAAAATATGGGAAATTTTCTAAACAAGCTCTCTATTATTTTAACCACTCTGTGGGTGGGAAGTTTGTGGTCTATGTTGATGGTAACGTCAGTACTTTTTCATAAAATACCTAGTGCTTATATTGCTGGAGCTATTGCTGGAGATATGTTCGCATATATTAATTATTATGGAATATTCACGGCTTTATTTCTAATATTTGTTGGGTATAAAAAGAATGGCATTAAATTACTTAAGAAATCTTATTTCTGGATTATTTTTATGATGCTAGTTGTAATTATGATTAATTATTTTGGTATTAATCCATTTCTTGAAGCATTGAAAATAGAAGCACTTTCAAAAGAGGTTATGGAGAGTGTATTCTCTGAGCGCTATAGAGCATGGCATGGAATTGCTAGCGCAGCTTATTTGTTTGAATGTTTCCTTGGTATCTTGCTAGTTTTAAGAGTAAAGTTGTTGAATTAAGGTAAAACTATTTTTGTTTTATCATTCGCTTTGAAGATAACTATTTGCCTACCTATGTGATTAATTGACTCAGCTTCAACTTTTTTACAGACAGAAGTTAAAATAAGAGCACGGTTAGCCTTGTCATTCTCTTGAACCTGAATTTTTATTAGCTCATGAGCCTTAAGGTTTAATTTAATTTCATTAATTACTGAGTCAGATAACCCTTTGTTGCCAATTTGAACAACAGGTTTTATTGCGTGTGAAAGCGCCTTAAGGTGGGAAATTTGTTTTGAATTTAGCATAATTATTTAAATGTAAAAATAAAGTGGATGAATAATAGCAGATGAAAAGATCTAGAACCAGCAAAAGCTGGATGAATGAACATGTTAAAGATAGTTATGTGAAGCAAGCTCATTCAGATGGATTCCGTTCTCGAGCTGCTTATAAGCTAATTGAAGCAAATGCAAAATTTAAATTGATATCTGAAAATATGGTTATCGTAGATCTTGGATCTTCACCTGGAAGTTGGTCTCAGGCTTCGGTAAAAATCATAGGAAGCCAAGGAAAATTATTCGCTTTAGATATTTTGGAAATGCAGCCTATTAAGAATGTTAATTTTATTCAGGGTGACTTCCGAGAAGAGCATGTGCTTCATGCCCTAGAGAATAAATTAGGAGATTTGAAGGTAGACCTTGTTATTTCAGATATGGCCCCCAATATTAGTGGTATAAAGACAAAAGACCAAGCAGGAATTATCCACCTAAATGAATTGGCTCTTGATTTTTCTAAGAATTGGATGAAACCGAATGGGAACTTATTGGTCAAATCTTTTGTTGGGGAGCAGTACGAGGAATTCATTGAGGCAGCAAGAAAAGTCTTTAATAAGGTTGTGACTTTCAAACCAAAGTCATCTCGTGATAGAAGCTCTGAAATTTTTATTGTGGGACAAAAAATGAAGAATATAGGGTGATTTAATCATTCTGGTTTAAAATAATTATTAATTATATACAAAGGTAAAGCGTTGAATAATAATACATTAAAAACAATTGCAATCTGGATTTCTCTTGGCCTCATAATGATGACCATTTTTAATCAATTCTCAGGATCTTCAAGATTTGAAAATAAGCTAGTTTATTCTGAGTTCATGGCTGAGGTTAAGGCCGGAAATATTTCTAAAGTCGAAATTAATGATCACAACTTGACTGGAACGACAGCGCAAGGTAAGAAATTTACAACCTATGCTCCAACAGATCCATGGCTTGTATCTGACCTCTTAAAGAATAATGTAATTGTCGATGCTAAACCTAAGGAGCAGCAGTCTCTCTTTATGAGTATCTTTATTTCATGGTTTCCAATGATTTTATTGGTCGGAGTATGGATATTCTTTATGAAGCAAATGCAAGGTGGTGGAGGAAAAGGTGGCGGCCCCTTCTCATTTGGAAAAAGTAAGGCAAAGCAACTAGACAAAACTAATAACAAGACTACGTTTGCTGATGTAGCTGGATGTGATGAAGCAAAAGAAGAGGTCGCTGAGATTGTTGAATTTTTAAGGGAGCCATCAAAATTTCATAAGTTAGGTGGAAAAATTCCTAGGGGAGTGTTAATGGTTGGGCCTCCAGGAACCGGTAAAACACTATTAGCCCGAGCAATTGCAGGCGAAGCCCAAGTTCCTTTTTATACTATCTCCGGCTCAGATTTTGTTGAGATGTTTGTAGGAGTAGGCGCGGCCCGGGTTCGTGATATGTTCGAACAAGCTAAAAAGAATTCTCCTTGTATTATTTTTATTGATGAAATTGATGCGGTAGGTCGCCACCGTGGCGCAGGAACAGGTGGTGGAAATGATGAACGGGAGCAAACATTAAATCAGTTACTTGTCGAATTAGATGGTTTTGAAGCTAATTCAGGGGTAATTGTTATTGCAGCAACTAATCGGGCCGATGTTTTAGATAAAGCCTTACTTCGACCTGGAAGATTTGATCGTCAGGTTTCCGTAAGCCTTCCTGATATAAAAGGTAGGGAGGAAATTTTGACTGTTCATATGAGAAAAATTCCTATGGATGTTGATGTTAAGGCCGATATTATTGCTAGAGGTACCCCAGGTTTTTCAGGTGCTGACTTAGCAAATCTAGTAAACGAGGCGGCATTATTTGCAGCACGTT
>Ga0209830_10000259_pt1 | contig 59764 bp, 60 predicted proteins | sample ArcticOcean_MG_C_12_FD_187439 | JGI IMG/M metagenome (GOLD analysis project Ga0209830, IMG submission 187439) | Marine microbial communities from western Arctic Ocean - ArcticOcean_MG_CB8_130 (SPAdes) (version 2) | ecosystem: Environmental > Aquatic > Marine > Oceanic | place: Arctic Ocean...
TCTAGCTACTTCGGTAATTCCTTAAAGGATAGAAAGACATCTCAAATAAAATCCTTAACTGATAATATAGAAACCTTTACCACTAAAAATGAAGTAGAAGCTCTGCTATTAGAGCAGATGCTCATTAGAGAGAATAAACCAAAATTTAATATTCTGTTAAGGGATGACAAGACATACCCCTATATTTACTTTTCCTTGGACCATGAATTCCCAGCTATTTATTCTAAAAGAACAAAGCAGGCAGTCGACACCAAATACTTCGGCCCTTTTATAAGCTCAGAGGCCGTAAAGAAATCCATAAAAGAAATTCAAAAAGTGTTTCAAATAAGGAATTGCAGCGACGCTACATTTGCTAGTAGGTCCAGACCCTGTATTGAATTTCAGATGAAGAGATGCTCAGCTCCTTGTGTAAAAAAGATCAATAAAATAGATTATTTTGAAGATATAAGCGGTGCCAAGTCCTACCTGTCATCAACGGATTCTCAAACAGTTGACAGGTTAACAGGTGATATTGATAAAGCAGTTGCTCAGCTAGATTTTGAAAAAGCTGCAGACATAAGAGACAGGTTGAAAAGATTAAATATCTTACGAGAAGAACAGTCTGTAGTAACCAGAGCAAAGGATGTTGATATCTTCTCTGTCCATAGTCAGGATACCTATCTAGGCATTTGTATTATTGTTGTGAGAAACGGGAAAATAAGAGGAACTAAAACCCATTTAGTTAAACAGGCCCACTATGAAACTATTGATGACGTATACCACAGCGCAATATTGAACTTTTATGACCATCAGTCTGATATACCAAATAATGTTCTATTTTCTCATTTATTAGACTCTAAAATAATTTTAAAGAAAGTCTTAAAGAAAAAGTTTGATAAAAATATCAATATCAATCACACCCCTAACAAATCTATTAAACCAATCTATAACCTATGCAAGGTTAACGCTAAACAGGTTATTGAAAACCATGTCAGCAAAGAAGAAAAATATTCCATTTCCTTTAATGACCTCAAGAAAGCAATGGGTATTCAAGAAGATCTTAATAAAATCGAAGCGTATGATGTAAGTCATATTTCAGGCGATCATGCGGTAGCATCCTGTATTGTTTTCTCTAAGCACGGACCCCAAAAAAAAGAATACAGGCTTTTCAATATTCCAAAGGATTTATCCGGTAACGATGTTGGCTCTTTGGAGCATGTTCTTTCAAGAAGATTGAAATATTATGAAGACAAAAGCGTTAAGCCGAGTTTGATTCTCATTGACGGTGGAAAAACCCAATTAAAATTTAGCCAGTCCGTGATAGAAAAATCAGAATATAGCGATATTAAGGTTATTTCTATCGTAAAAGGCTTCAATAGGATTAGAGCCACAGAAACAATACTATCCTCAAACGGGATAATAGAGCTAGATAAATACTCTAAGGCATATCTACTGCTTCAAGAGATGAGGGATGAGTCCCATAGGTTTGCAATTATTGCGCAAAGAAAGAAAAAACTTAGCAGCACTAAAAAATCCCAATTGGATAATATTATAGGAATAGGGGGCGTATTAAAGAAAAGATTGCTTAACAATTTTAAAAGCATTAAAAATATCAAACAAGCAAATACGCAAGATTTAATGACTGTTAAGGGCATTAATGCCAAAATAGCTGAACTTATCAAACTAGAACTAAATAAATGACAACTTTTATTAATCTTTTAACTTTCTCCAGAATACTTCTGGCAGCTATTATATTTTTGCTTTTAATGTCCTCAGACGGATATCTGTTAGCTTTAATTTTATTCTTTGTAGCCAGTATTACAGATTACTTTGATGGCTATCTGGCTAGAAAATACAATGCTGTTTCAGAGCTAGGTGAAGTGCTAGATCCTATAGCAGATAAAATATTAATAGTGTTTGTATTATTTGGTTTAGCAGTGAACCTTAGTAGCTATTTAATAGCATTTATCGGAGCCTTAATTATCGCTAGAGAAATATGGGTCGGAGCTCTTAGAGACTTAAATGCAAGAAATAATAGAGGTGATGCAACCAATGTAACGTTTTTAGCAAAAATAAAAACCACGATTCAGCTTTTTACGCTCAGTATGTATCTTCTGGCACTTACCTTAAATAATATGCTTCTAATTATATTTGCTGATATTTTTCTATTTATCTCTCTTTTTATAACTCTATATACTGGTCTCATATATACATTAAATTCTTTTCCCGCTGATGACGCAAAATAAAGACAAATATAAAATTTGTATTATAGGACTCGGCTATGTTGGTCTTCCACTTGCAGCAAGATTCTCTTTAAAGGGATTCGATGTCATGGGGTTTGATATTAATCAAGATAGGGTTACTGAGCTTAAAAATTCAGTAGATAGAAATAATGATATGGATATTTCTGATATCAACAGCCTTTTAAGTAGCTGCAAGTTATCCTCAAATGCCGATGACCTATCAGATAGAAATATTTTCATAGTTACGGTTCCTACGCCAATCAATGCTGATAAGACCCCAGATCTTGAACCAATTATTAGCTCTAGTGAGCTTGTAGGTAAATATATTAGCAAAGGCTCCATAGTTATATATGAGTCAACTGTATACCCAGGAGTTACTGATGATGTATGCACTCCAATTTTAGAAAAAGAATCAGGATTAGTATTTAACGTAGATTTTTTTACTGGCTATAGTCCGGAAAGGATTGTTCCTGGAGATAAGGTAAATACTATAGAAAAGATAAAGAAGGTTGTGTCTGGCTCGAACCAAAAAGCTTTAGATGCAGTTACCTATTTATATTCGTCCATTATTGATGCCGGCATTCATCAAGCACCATCAATAAAGATAGCAGAGGCATCGAAGGTTACTGAGAATATTCAAAGAGATGTGAATATAGCCCTAATTAATGAATTGCATCAAATGTATACTTTGCTTGGAATAGACACTAATGAGGTAATTGAAGCCGCTTCTACTAAATGGAATTTCATGAAACTAAAACCTGGTATGGTAGGAGGTCATTGTATAGGCATTGATCCATACTATCTTATGCACAAATCAAAAATGTCAGGTTATTCACCAGATTTGATGATTAAGGCCAGAGAAATTAATGAAGGAATGTGTGAATGGGTTATTTCTAGTTTTTTAAAATTTGTTGAACAAAATCATATTGATTTAAATACTATTAAAGTAACTCTATTGGGCTATACTTTCAAAGAAAACTGCAGTGATGCTAGGAATACCAAAGTTAAAGACTTATTAATTTCATTAAATGATTTAGGTATAAATATTGCTTTATGGGATCCTTTTTTAAGCAATAGTGAGCAAAACACACTAAATAGTCTAGGTATTGAGATACATAAAGAAGAACCAATTAATATTGAATTAGCTTTTGTATGCGTTTACCATGACTTAATTTTAGATCTACTAAGTAGGCATAATGGATATGTATTTGATTTTAGAAGATTTCATTAATCATTATTTTAAAAAAATGTAATCAATTACATGAATATGAAAGTTAGATCAAGAGCCCCACTTAGACTAGGCCTTGCAGGCGGAGGAACTGATGTTTCGCCTTATTCTGATGAATATGGTGGAGCTGTTCTGAATGCAACTATCAATATGTTTAGCTATTGCACAATATCTTTAAACACAGATAATAAGGTATTTTTTAATGCCCTCATCATGAGAATGTCACCGGTAAATGCCTTTGTAGAAAGCCTAACCCCGGAATGATATTAAAAGCAAAAAAAGAATTTGAAATTGACCTAAAAAATTCTATTTTTATTGGTGATAAAAAAACAGATATGTTGGCTGCAGAAAATGCTGGAATCAATAGTAGGATTCTATTTTTAAAACCTCATTTAGAGGGTTATGAATCAGGGCATGAGACGCAAATTGTACAAAGTTTACAAGATATTTATTTTTAATTTAAATAATATTAATTCTTTATATATCAATTGAAGATAAATCTATATAAAATTACATCTCTTTAAAGATGGCTGGATGGCAGAGTGGTTATGCAGCGGCCTGCAAAGCCGTTAACGCCGGTTCGATTCCGGCTTCAGCCTCCACTTTTTGGTGTATTTGTAAGAGCAAAGTATAATAATATTATAATAGTTTTGTTATTTTAAGGAGTTAATTTAAAAGTTTGCCCGAGTGGTGGAATTGGTAGACACAAGGGACTTAAAATCCCTCGATAGAAATATCGTGCCGGTTCAAGTCCGGCCTCGGGTACCATATTTTATTAATAAGATGTTTACATTGAAATCCTTGTTTAAATAATAACTGGGTATCTTAGAAAATTATGACAGATAGCATTTTAAAAATAATCGAAAGAAAAAATTTACTTTTCAACACAGATATCTCCTCTTTAGAAACTGAGTTATCTCAAACAGTAGCTAATTCTAAATTCCTTGTACTAGGTGGCGCAGGCTCTATAGGCCAATCAGTTGTCAAAGAAATCTTCTCAAGAAATCCTAAAACACTCCACGTTATTGATATAAGTGAAAATAACCTGGTTGAGCTAGTCAGAGATGTAAGAAGTTCAGCCGGCTATATAGATGGCGATTTTAGAACATTTGCCATAGATATAAACTCAGTTGAATTTGATTTATTTGTCTTTGATTCCCCTGGATATGACTATATTTTAAATCTATCAGCTTTGAAACATGTTCGCTCAGAAGAAGACAAATATACTTTAATGAGAATGATTCAAACAAATATTTTTAATACTATTAACACCGTCTCACAGGCAAAAAAACTAGGAGCTAAAAAGTATTTTTGTGTCTCAACAGATAAGGCAGCTAATCCAGTTAATATAATGGGAGCTTCAAAGAGAATTATGGAAATGTTTCTAATGAGAGAGAGCCACAATGTTTCTATATCAACAGCACGCTTTGCAAACGTAGCATTTTCAGACGGATCGTTACTACATGGCTTTAATCAAAGAATGATTAAAAGACAACCAATAGTAGCTCCAAATGACATAAAGAGGTATTTTTTAACACCAAAAGAGTCTGGTGAGCTATGTCTCTTGTCATGTATATTTGGAAAAAATAGAGATATTTTCTTCCCCAAGTTATCTGAAGATCTTCACTTGATAACATTTTCTGAAATAGCAAAAAATTATTTAAAAGAAAAAGGCTATAGTCCTATAATTTGTTCCTCAGAAGAAAATGCTAGATTTGCCTTTAAGAATTTATCAAGTAAAAATGAATGGCCTTGTCTTTTTACCTCAAGCAATACAACGGGTGAAAAAGATTTTGAAGAGTTTTATACAGATAATGAGATTATTGATATGGAGACGTTTAAAAATATAGGTATTGTCAAGAATGACTACTATCTTGACTCAAATTCATTAGACTATTTTGAAGAGACCATATTGCAAATGAGATCCTCTAAATCATGGACCAAACTGGATGTTGTTAATTTATTTAAAAAGACTATTCCTGATTTTAATCACAAGGAAACAGGTAAATTTTTAGATGGAAAAATGTAAAAACTGATGTCAATTAACAAATTAATTACTTTTATAAAAGATACCTTCGAATCATCAGATCCAATACCGCTTCATGCTCCGTTATTCTCTGGTAATGAGCAATTATATGTTGGCGAAACAATAACAAGTTCTTACGTATCCTCTGTAGGTAGGTTTGTATCTCAATTTGAGAAAGATATTGAGCAATACACTGATACTAAAAAAGCTGTATCTACCGTGAATGGAACTGCTGCCTTGAACGCTGCTCTATATATGGCTGGAGTTCAAAGAGGCGATATTGTTATAACCCAGGCTTTAACATTTGTTGCAACATGTAATGCTATTTTCCATATGGGTGCAGATCCATTATTTATAGATGTATCTAAAGTTAGCATGGGACTTTGCCCAAGTTCATTAAGAACATATTTAGAAGAAAATGCATATTTAAATAATGATGGATCATGCGCTCATAAGACAACAAAACAATTAATAAGAGCAGTAGTTCCAATGCATACATTTGGTCATCCAGTTGAAATGGATGAGCTTATGAACGTTTGCAATGCATGGAAATTAACTGTTGTAGAGGATGCTGCAGAAAGTCTAGGGTCTTTTTACAAATCGAAGCATTCAGGAACAATTGGCAGATATGGCATAACAAGTTTCAATGGCAATAAAATAATTACTACTGGAGGGGGCGGGATGGTTTTTTGTAGTAATTCTAGAGATGGCAATAGGTTAAAGCATATAACAACTACTGCAAAGGTCTCTCATCAGTATGAGTACTTTCACGATGAGCCTGGTTTTAATTATAGGATGCCAAACCTTAATGCAGCTCTGGGATGTGCTCAGCTTGAAGTTTTATCAGAATATCTTAAATTTAAAAGAAATTTAGCCATGAGATACCTTGAATTTTTTAAGAGTTCAGAAATAGATTTTTTTACTGAACCTGAGTATGCAACATCAAACTATTGGTTGAATACAATTATATGTCCAGACAAGAGCTTTAGAGATAAACTGTTAATAGAAACTAATAATAATAATGTAATGACAAGGCCTATATGGACTTTAATGAATAAATTACCAGCTTTTAAAGATTGCCTTAAGGGCCCTCTAGATAACTCTGAGTGGTTTGAATCAAGGGTAGTTAATATTCCAAGTTCTGTAACTAAAATAAATTTTTAATTATGAATAAACGTAAGATAGCTATATTTACTGGGACAAGGGCTGAATATGGTCTGCTTTATTGGATTATCAAAGAAATACATGAATCAAAAGACTTAGAACTCATATTAATAGTAGGTGGAACTCATCTTTCCCATGAATATGGAATGACTATTGATCAGATTCGTAAAGACGGGTTCCCAATTTCTGATAAATTAGAATTTATACTATCTTCTGGAACACCTGTTGGAATTTCTAAATCTATGGCATTGGCATTAATAAGTTCTGCAGAGTCATTTGAGAGGAATACCCCTGATCTACTTATAGTTTTAGGTGACAGGTTCGAGGCACTTGCAATTACTCAATCAGCAATGATAGCCAGAGTCCCAATAGTTCACATCCACGGGGGTGAGACTACAGAAGGGCTCATTGATGAAGCAATTAGGCATTCAATCACTAAAATGTCCCATTTTCATTTTACATCAACTGATGAGTATAGAAAAAGAGTGATTCAGCTAGGAGAAAATCCTGCTAATGTCTTCAACTATGGTGCTCCAGGAATAGATTCCATTAAAAAAATAAAATTGTTAAATAAAAGGGAATTATCAAAAAAAATTCATTTTTCATTAAATACTTCGTATTTCATGCTCACCTATCATCCAGTCACTCTATCCAACTCTGGTGGAGAGGAGGAGTTAAACCATTTATTACAAGCCTTAGACGCTTATCCAAATTTTAACTTAATAGTTTCTTACCCTAATGCTGATACGAACAGTAGGGGGTTAATAGAGAGATTAGAGGCATATAAAAACACAAATCCTGATAGGGTATATTTATCACATTCACTAGGGCAACTTAAATATCTAAGCTTGCTAAAGCATGCTGAATTGGCTATTGGGAATTCTTCAAGTGGTCTTATTGAAGCCCCAAGTTTTAAAATTCCAACCATAAATATAGGTCACAGACAGTCTGGAAGAATTTCGGGTAATACGGTTATTAGCTGTGATGCTAAAGTTAAAGATATCAAAAAATCTATTGATAAGGCTACATCTAAAAGCTTTAAAGAAAAAATTAAAAACTCCAAAAATCCCTATGGTGATGGAAAGTCATCAAAAAAAATAGTTAATTTTGTTAAAAAAGTAGATTTAAATAATATCTTGATGAAGAGATTTTTTAACTTAAGATAAGAATATGAGAGTTGGTTTAATAGGCTGTGTAACATCAAGTAAAGTAGCATTACTAAAGCTAATGGAGCATATGAGTGTCGAAGTTGTGGCTGTTATAACAAAAGAATCATCACTTTTTAATAATGATTTTGAGGATCTATCTCAAATATGCAATAAAAACTCCATTCCATGCCATTTAGAACAAATTAAAGAAAGAAGTAAGAGCTTGGCTTTTATGAAAAGCCACACTCCTGATGTTATATATTGTATTGGCTGGAGTTCTTTACTCAATGATGATTTTCTATCAATTTGCAAAGATGGCGTTATTGGCTTTCATCCAGCAGAACTTCCAAGTAATAGAGGCCGACATCCAATTATATGGAGCTTGAGCCTAGGCCTTGCATCAACAGCATCAACTTTTTTTATCATGGAAGAGGAGGCTGATACAGGCCCAATAATTAATCAAAAGAAGATCTTAATTTCTAATGATGATAATGCCACTACCTTGTATAAAAAGATTTTAGATAAAATGGAAATTCAGTTAGACGAAATTACGGCAAAATTTTTAAAAGGTGATATTGTAAAAGTAGAGCAAGATAATTCTAAATCTAATAATTGGCGAAAAAGATCCATGAAAGATGGTGAAATAGATTGGCGGATGACAGCAATTGATATACACAATTTAATAAGAGCATTATCCAAACCCTATCCAGGAGCTCATTACAACTTAGATGATAAGTTTATCTCTGTATTTAAAAGTAAAGTTGCTACTGAAAGATATAAAGGCAATATAGAGCCAGGAAAGGTCTTAGACATGGATGGGAAAGAGAATAAGATGTTAGTAAAGTGCTCAGGTAATTCAGCTATATGGGTATATAATGAGAAAAATTTAATTCAAATAAAGATAGGTGACTACTTATGAGTACTATTTTAGTTATTGCACCTCATCCAGATGATGAAACTTTAGGTTGTGGCGGTACCTTATTAAGACATATAAGCGAAGGTGATGATGTTCATTGGCTAATAGTAACAAGCATGGATTCTTCTATATTTACTTCAGAGCAAATGAGCTTTAGAGAAAAGGAAATTAAGCAGGTTAATGAAATGTATGGTTTTACTAGCGTTACTCAGCTGGGCTATCCAGCTTCTTGCCTGGACCAGGTACCTACTAATGATATTGTTCAAAAGCTTAGCGATGCAATTAAAAAAATTAATCCTCATACTATTTACACAGTTTTTAGAAATGATGCACACTCAGATCATCAAGTGGTTTTTGATTCCTTAATGTCCGCAACTAAATCTTTTAGGAATCCTGAAATCAAAAAAATAATGTCTTTTGAGACGCTCTCAGAAACAGACTTTAGCAATCCACTTAAGAATGGATTCAGGCCAAATATATTTATAAATATAGAAGATTTTTTACAAAGAAAACTAGAAATTTTATCTGTGTTTGATTCCGAGATGGGTGACTTTCCTTTTCCTAGAAGTTCTGAGGCAATTAAGTCATTGGCATCAATTCGTGGAGTTCAGGCGAGTTCAAAGGCCGCAGAAGCATTTATTTTAATTAAAGAGATTAAATAAATTGTCTGTATATGTAATCGCTGAAGCTGGAGTGAATCACAACGGCTCTGAAGAATTAGCATTTCAGTTAGTTGACATTGCAGTTAACTCTGGAGCAGATGCGGTTAAATTTCAAACTTTTCGTGCAAATAAAATAGTTAACAAGCACGCATCAAAAGCTAATTATCAATTAGCATCAACAGATATAAATGAATCTCAATATGAAATGCTAAAAAGGCTTGAGCTTGGTTATGACTCTCACAGAAAGCTTAAAGATTATTGTGATAGCAAAGGCATTGATTTTCTATCAACTGCTTTTGATGAAGATAGTTTAAATTTCTTACATAAAGAATTAAAATTAAAGACCTTAAAAATACCATCAGGTGAAATTACAAATGCTCCATTAGTCCTATCTCACGCACTTACTAAAAGTAACTTAATTGTTTCTACAGGAATGGCAACTATTCAAGACATAAAAAATGTATTGGGTGTTATAGCATATGGATATATTCATTCAATACCCGCCAGGCATTTGTCGCAAGAATCATTTAAAGAAGCTTTTTTATCAGAAGAGGGGCAGAATATATTAAAACAAAAAGTAACAATACTTCATTGTACTTCAGAATACCCAGCTCCTTTAGAGCAAGTTAATTTAAAAGCGATGAACTCAATTAATAAAGAATTTAACTTACCTATTGGATACTCTGATCATACTGAGGGTATAAATATATCTATTGCTGCTGTTGCCATGGGAGCAACTATCATTGAAAAACACTTTACCCTTGACAAGTCTATGTCTGGACCAGATCACATTTCTTCTTCTGACCCGGTTGAGCTTACAAATATGATATCAGCAATACGAGAAGTAGAAAGATCTCTTGGCAGCCGAGTTAAAGAGCCATCTTCTTCTGAAATTTTAAATTTAGAAGCAATCAGAAAAAGTTTAGTAGCAGAGACGGCTATTAAAAAAGGGGATATTTTTTCAGATAAAAATATGTCAATAAAAAGACCTGCAAAAGGCCTATCCCCATTTAGATACTGGGATATTATTGGAAAAAAAGCATACAGAGATTTTGAAGAGGGAGATTCTATTGAAGAACAATAAGTCATTTATTATTCTCGGTTCAGGAGGTAATTCATTAGTTTTACTAGATATAATTAGAGAATATCCTAATGATATTCACGGTGTTTGTGACCCAGCGTTTAAAGATTCTAAAGAAAAAAAGTGGAATGACATATCTATTTTAGGAGATGACTCGTATATTGAATCTCTTGATAAGGATGAATTTTATCTTGTAAATGGGATAGGAGGACTAAAATCTACAGCAAAAATAAGAACCGAAATATTTAATAATTTAACCAATATAGGATTTATTTTTCCTAAACTTATTCATAAATTTTCATATATTGCTCCAAGTTCTTTTATATCGAATGGAGTTCAAATAATGGCCGGTGTAATAATACAACCTAATGCCGTCATTGAAGAAAATGTTTTAATTAATACCAACTCATCAGTTGATCACGATTCTTTAATAGGATCAAATACAAATATTGCTCCAGGCGTAACTATTTGTGGATCTTGCCATATTGGAAAGAATGTTTTTATTGGAACAGGCTCTACTATAATTAATGGGATTTCAATTGGAGATAATTCGTTCATAAGAGCAGGTTCAGTGGTTACAGAGAACTTGCCTAAAAATTATAAATTCTAACTAATAATGAACATTAAACAGAAAAATATTAATATACATTCAGTCTCAATTACTCTAACTAGTTCCATTAAAGATGCCATGAAGAACTTAATGGAAAGTGGTGAAAGAGTTGTTCTTGTAATAGATGACCGCAATATCTTAAATGGAATTTTAACAGACGGGGACTTAAGAAAGTCATTATTAGAGGGTTACAATCTCGAGACATTGGTTTCAGAGTGCATGAATAAAAATCCTATAGTTATGTCTATAGATGCAAATAATCAAGATATTTTACTTAAAATGTCAGCCAATAATTTGAGCCACATTCCACTTATTGACTCTTCTGGAAAAGTTATTGAACTCAGAGTTAGGCCCTCTACCAAAATAAGAAAAATAGATAATACAGTTGTTATAATGGCTGGTGGAGAGGGTATAAGACTCAGACCTCTTACTGATAAAATGCCCAAGCCTCTTTTAAAAATAAAAGACAAGGCAATGTTAGAAATCATATTAGATCAATTTATTATGCAAGGTTTTTATAATTTTATCCTTACTATAAATTATAAAAAAGATATGATTAAAAATGCCTTTGGTGATGGCTCTAGATTAGGTGTTAATATTTCATACATAGAGGAAGAAATTCCAATGGGAACTGCCGGTTCTTTATCCTTTTTAAAATCCTATACAGCTCCTTTAATAGTTATGAATGCTGATATTTTAACTAAAGCAAACTTTTTAGATATTCTAAATCATCATGATAAATTAAAAAATACAGACATAACTATGGTTGTAAAACCTCATGAATATAAAATTTCATATGGAGTAGTAAGTCATGAAAACGGAAAAATAACTGGGCTAGAGGAAAAGCCTGTAAAAACCTATCATTTTAATGCAGGTATATATGTATTATCAGAAAATGCATTGAAAGAAATTCCAAATGAATACTTTGACATGACAATGCTTGTTGAAAAAATGATAGATAAGGGCAAGCAGTCTTCAATGTTTGTTTTAAATGATTACTGGTTAGATATTGGCCAAATGCATGATTTTAAAAAAGCAAACGAAGATTTTAATCTTGTTTTCGATGACAAATAATAAAACTTTGAAAGTCCTTATAATTGGCTATGGATCCATAGGTAAAAGACATAAAACTGTTTGTGAACAACTTGGGTATTTTGTTCATGTTGTAAGTGCTCATAGCAAAGAAAGTAAATTTTTTTTTAGTTCAATTAAAGATGGGTTAAATAATTTTGATCCAAATTATGTAGTTATATCAAATGATACATTTAAGCATCTTGAAACCATTAAAGAACTCAAGTCTTTAAATTTTAATGGAAATATCCTTATAGAAAAACCTATTTTTGCGTCTTTCTCTGACGTGAGTATGACAAATTTTAAATGTGTGAAAGTTGCATATAATTTAAGATTTCATCCATTAGTCCAAAAGCTTAAAGACTTATTAAATGGACAATCAATAATCTCATCTTACTTTTATATTGGGCAGCATTTATCTGAATGGAGGCCAAATAGAGACTATAGAGATGTTTATTCTGCTTCTAGAGAGAAGGGTGGCGGAGTGTTATTAGATTTAAGTCATGATTTAGATCTAATATTATATCTTCTCGGAGACTATAAAAGACTTACAGCTATAGGTGGAAAGTATAGTAGTTTAGATATTTCTAGCGATGATATTTATGGGCTTTTAATAAAGACGGAAGCTTGTCCAGTAATCTCCATTCAATTGAATTATCTTGATAGAAGAGCTAAAAGAAAAATATTAATAAATACTAACTATCATACTTTTGAGGCTGATCTTATTTCAGGAGAATTATATATTGATAAGGAGCTAGTAAAATTTGATTTAGATTACGATGTTAGCTATAGAATAATGCATGAATGTATGATGAGAGAGCAGTTCGAAACTTTATGTGATTATAATGAAGGAATGAAAATCTTAAATGTTGTTGAAAAGTCTATATTTGCAAATGAAAAAGAGGTTTGGGTAAATATATGAAAAGAATTGCTACTGTATGTGTTCGAGGCGGTTCTAAGGGAGTGAAGGGAAAAAATGCAATATTACTAGATGAGAAACCCCTACTTGCCCATTCTTTACTACAAATATTTGAATCAGGTTTGTTTGATTATGTAGCAGTCAGTAGTGATGATCTTGGCTTGTTAGATATTGCTTCGGATTACGGTTGCAAAGATATCATTAAGAGACCAGCGCATCTTGCCACAGATGACGCTCCTAAATTACCAGTTGTTAGACATTGTGTAGAAGAGGTTGAGAAGAGGTATGGTGTTAGCATGGATGTATGTGTTGATTTTGATGCCACTTCCCCCCTTAGAAATATTGAAGATATCAAATCGGTATTATATTTATGCGAAGAAGATAATGTTTCTAATGTCATTACCGGTATGCAGTCAAGAAGATCACCTTATTTTAATATGGTGGAACTAGATGAAAATAAAACTCCATATTTAAGCAAAGAGCCTGATCAAAAAGTTTCTAGAAGGCAGGATTCTCCTAAGTGTTATGATATGAATGCTTCAATATATGCATGGAAAAGAGGATCGCTGTTTAGTGATAAAAATTTATTCCAAGAAAAAACAAAGTTCTTTGAAATGCCAGAAGAGAGATCTATTGATATAGATACAGAGCTAGATTTTAAATTTGTAAGTTTTTTAATAGCTCAAAAAAAGAAAGAATTATGATTGTTAACCAAAAAAAAAGACTAGAAAATGTATCAGTACTCTTAACAGGTGGGGCTGGTCATCTTGGCAAATCATTTGCCTATGAAATTGCAAAAAATGGAGGATTTGTCTATCTCACAGACTTAGATTCCTCTAAGTTAGAATCTGTAATTTTAAATATTAACAAAGCTTTTCCTAATTCTTGCGATGGCTCAATTATGGATATTAATTCTGAAAATTCCATCAGTAGATGTTTGAGGCTAATAAAAGAAAAAGAAATCACTATAAATACACTTATTAATAATGCTTACCCTTTTAATGAGAGCTATGGCACTGATATAGAAAATATTTCTCTAGATGATTTTAATGAGAATATCTCAATGCATGTTGGTGGTTATTTTAGTGTTACCAGAAATTTCTTAAATTCATTCTCTAATAACGAGCCATTGTCGGTTTTAAATATAGCATCAATATATGGCGTAACCTCTCCTGATTTCGAGATATATGATGGAGAGAAATTTACAATGCCTTTAGAGTACGGCATCGCAAAATCATCAATTATTTACTTAACAAAATATTTTTCTGCTTACTATAAAAATACATCTTTAAGGTTTAACTCTATTAGCCCAGGAGGCATTCTTAGAGATCATTCTGAAAATTTTACCAGTAAATATAAATCTAAATGTTTAGAAAAAGGCCTGCTTAATGAGGATGATATTATTGGGTCAATGATATTTTTAATATCACCTGAGTCTAAGTATATTAAAGGGCAGAATATTGTTATAGATGATGGTTTTACTTTATGAAATCATCTATATTTTAACTACAAAAACATTAATTAATTAATTCAATGAAAGATAAAATAATACTAGTTAGGCCGGGTAAAAGGCTTTCACTTCAAAAGCATGTCCATAGATTAGAAAATAAAACTTCAGAACCAGTAGAAATTATAGATGTTCAAGTGGGTGACTATCTTGGTGAAGATGATATAGTTCGACTGTAGGATACTTATGGTAGAGCATAGATGTGCGCATAATAGATAACAATCAATAATTTATATAAATATGAGCAATACAGAAGAATTTGAAGTAATTGAGTTAATAAAAGTCTTGCTTAGAAAAAAGCTGTTTATTTTTTTCTGCACCTCTGTCTTTGCTATTGGGGCTGTATTTTATAGCCTTTCACTTCCAAACACATACAAATCTAATGCTGTAATGGCTTCAGCAAGTGGTGCTTCTAATTCTGGTGGGTCAAGCTCTCTAGGGGGTCTTGCAAGCTTTGCAGGCGTTGGTTTAGGAGGAGAGGCTAATGAGTTTGAAATAGGAATTGAAGTTCTTACATCAAGAGCTTTTACAACATCATTTATTGAAAATAATAACTTAGGGCCAATAGTTTATGCAGCCAAGGGATGGGACGCAGTCAACAACAGAGTTATATACGATGAAACTCTTTATGATATTGAAAAAATGGAATGGATCTCAGAGTCCGCCGAGCAAAATCATAAAATATATAAGAAATTTAAGAAAAATTTTTCCTCTGTTTTTGATAAAGACTCCGGTCTTCTTAATATTAGTTATATTCATGAATCTCCTCATATAGCAAAAAAGATACTAGACCTCATGATTAATCAAATTAATAACAAGATTAGAGAGGAGAAAAAAGAAGAGGCTTTAAAATCAATTGATTATATTAATGCTGAACTAAAAACTGTAACAAACATGGATATCAGGGCATTATTTATTAGCCTACTCTATGATGAATACAAAGTAATCACAAAGACAAATATTAAGCCGGAGTATTTTGTTAAAATAATTGATTCCCCGTATTTACCCTTCGAAAGACATTCTCCAAAGAGAGCTCAAATATGCATTTATTGGACTTTTATAGGTTTATTTTTGAGTGTAATAATATCTTATTTTATTCATTTTTCTAAAACCTTCATAAAATTTTTAAAAGATTGAAACTCTAAAAATGTTGGACAAGAATAGAAATGCGCCACCTATATTCTCAATTTTGCAAAGATTTTGGGGAGTACTTCCTAAAAAAAGAAAACTCCAGTTTTTTTTACTTTTAGCTTGCATGGTTGTTGGCGCTATTGCTGAAATGCTGAGTCTAGGTATGGTAATTCCATTTCTAGGATCCCTTTTAGAAACAGAAAGGTTTCTAGAGTTCCAAATGATAAAGGATATCAATAATACCTTTAATATAAAAACTAATGATCAATTTATTGTTCTCATGACTCTGCTTTTTTCAATAGTAGTTATTTTAGCTTCATTATGGCGAGTGTTAGTTCTTAAATTAACAACATCCTATGCATACGCAACCGGAACAGACTTAAGTACAAAAGTTTTTGAATTAAGCTTATATCAAGACTATGAGGTCCATGCCTCTAGAAATAGTAGTGAAGTTATTAGCGCAGTAACAAGAAAAATTGGTATAACCACTCAAGCCATGATGCATGTTCTCACTTCATTGAGTGTTCTTATTTTATTATTTTTTTTCATTAATGTTCTTTTTTTACTAGATCCAATAACGGCATCGGTTTGTCTTTTGAGTTTAGGTTTTTTCTATTCCTTAATCACATTAGTTGCTAAAAGATCCCTGCATAGAAATAGTGAAATAGAATCTAGAGAACAAAATAACATGATAAAAATAATTCAAGAAGGTTTATCTGGTGCCAGGGAAGTGATATTAGAAAATTTACAGAAAGCTTATTCTGATAAATTTAAACTTTCTGACGGACCAATGAGAAAAGCTGCTGGCAATAATATCTTTATTGGAGCAAGCCCAAGATTTATCATAGAGGCTATTGGAATAGTTTTAATATCATTGTTAGCTCTCTATTACAATTTCACAGAACTAGGAATAAAGGGTTATCTCCCAATTCTTGGAGCACTAGCTTTAGGGGCTCAAAGACTACTTCCTGCTATACAGCAAGGATACGCAGCGTGGGCTGGAATTGTGGGCAGCAGGCAGTCCTTGATTGATGCGGTAGAGTTTCTTGAGCAAAAAGTAGTTATAAATCAGGAATTTAATGAAAATAAAATTCCATTTAAAGATTCAATTGAGCTCAATGACATACAATTTTCTTATTTAAATGAAGATAAGTCACTATTTAAAAATCTTAATTTTAAATTTAAATGTGGAGAAAAAGTTGCCTTAGTTGGCTCCACAGGAAGTGGAAAAAGCACACTGATGGATTTAGTAATGGGTCTGCTAACTCCTCAGAAAGGTTATTTGATTGTTGACGGAGTAAAGATTAATAATAGATTAATAACTTCATGGAGGAATACTTTTGCTCATGTGCCGCAAGATATATACCTACTTGATGGAAATTTCATTGATAATATTTCATTTGGAAGTCTTAAAACCCCTAACAATATTGATATAGAAAAAGCCGCATTAAATGCATCTATTTATGATGATATAGTTGAAAAAGTTAATGGTATGTATACTATGTTGGGCGAAAGAGGCGTAAAAATTTCAGGAGGTCAAAAGCAGCGAATAGGTATTGCTAGAGCATTATTTAAGGATGTTAATTTTTTAATTTTGGATGAAGCCACAAGTGCTCTAGATAATGCAACAGAGTCAAAAGTGATGAAAAATATCATGAGCACATGTAAGAATATGACTATTCTGATGATCGCCCATAGGCTAAGTTCCATTAAAAATTTTGATAGAATATATGTACTAGACAAAGGAAGAATTGTTTCAGAGGGCTCGTACGATTATCTTTTAGGCAATTGTAAAATATTTCAAAATTTAGTTAATCAAAAAAAAATATAGGACAACAACCAAACATGCATTTCAAAAAATTTAATACATTAAAGAGTGATGTAATTTTTATAGATGGTATTTCGGGAACTGGAAAGTCATTAATTTCTCCAGTTATTTCAGGAATGACTGGTGTTGAGAAGCAGAAATTAGAAGAAGTATTTCCTGATATTTGTATCTTACATAAGTATGGAAAAATAACTGATGATGCATGTTCATTTTTAATTAATAAATATACAGATCTTTATCAATATAATAGTCTTATTGGAAGAGAGGTTAACTTAAGATGGGGAGATGACAGCGGTATTAAAAACAATCCTGACGTTTGGAAATATTTCACTAGATTATTCGCAAAAGAAGGATCTCAAGTCATTAAAAAAATTAATAATGAAAATTTAGCATTAAATATTTTATCAAATGACATAATACTAGCAGACAACCTTCTCTTTAAGACTCTAAAAAATAGAATGAAGATGATAGAAATGGTGAGACACCCCTTGTATATGGTTGCCCATTGGACAAGTTTTTTCTCTAGGTTTGATCAAACACGTATTTTTAATTTAAGCACTGAATATAAGGGCTCAAAATTGCCTTGGTTTATATTAGATAATCAAGATAAATTTTTATTATTAAATAATACTGAAAAAGCTATTTATTCAATCCATTTTTTATATGAAGAGTTATTTACTAAGCTTGATAATCATAAATATCGAGATCAGATACTTCTTTTAACTTTTGAGGAATGCTGCATGGATACAAAACGTATTCTTAAAACATTAGAAGATTTTCTTGGCAGGAAGCACTCCAACAGACTTTCCAGTATTCTAAAAAAACAAAAATTACCGAGAGAACAAATTAATCAAGGAAAAGGGTTGAAGAAATATGGCTTTAAAATATCCACATTTAAGACAGAAGAATGTCAATATAATTCATTGATGAGTTCTTATGAAAATGATGTAAGTACGGATACTATTGCAAAACTTCTTCATTGTATTGATAGATATAATAAAAATTTTCCATCCATACTCTCGAACTTCGGGTAGATACCTTGATAGTTTATTTAATTAATTGGAATTTTGATGAGTACTATTATCGTAAGTTTGAAATTGATCATTTAATTAAATCTGGCATGGAAGTTCAAATAATATCAATTGGACACCTTTTTTATAAAAAACATAAAAAACTAGATCAAAGTGATTTCACTAATATTAAAGTTTTTAGTCCAAACAGCTTATTTTCTTTACTGAAGTATATAAATTTCATAAAAGCATCTAATGCTAAATTTCTCTTAGTAAGCTATGTTCATAACACTTCTTTTAAAAGACTTTTCATCAATCTCTTTTTAAAAGTAAGAAAAATAAAATATATTTTTATTTTTAATCATGGATTACCTTCAGGGGAGGAGGTCAACTCCCCAGAAATACAAACTAGTTTGTTTTTAAAAATAAAAAATTTTGCAGTTAAGCTCTACCGTAAAGATATTTATTTTTTGTATATTTATTCTAGATTTACTATTCCTATTGTTTCTTTTCTTTCAAATTTTTTGTCTTTAAAGCCAAGTTTTCTGCTAGTTTCTGGGGCGCATCATATAAAAAAGTATCAACAATCAAGTAACATAAAGATAATTCCCTTTAATTCATTTGACTATAGCAATCATCTGTTAAATTTAAGTTCAGCTTCAAGTAAGAATAAAGATTTAAAAAGAATAATTTGCTATTTAGATGGTGCTCAACCCTTTTTTTCAGGAGACAATTATATTTTAGGTATAAAAAATCATTTAACAGTTGATAAATGGTACCCAGCATTATGTAAATTTTTTAAAAAAATTGAAGAAGACTATAATGCAACAGTTGTGATTTGTGGACATCCTCAAACATCTTTTGAACGCTATTCCGACGTTTTTGAGAAACGAGAAGTGGTATATGGAAGAACTAATGAAATCATAGAAAAAAGCATACTAACAGTTACAAGAGGCAGTACAGCTGTATCATTTGCACTAATTAATAAAATACCAATCTTGGGAATTATTTCTGACGAGATGATAGCTACAAAAGTAGATATTACAAGTAATGTTATATTTAATGCTATCAATTGCAAGGTTTTAAATATAGACCATTTTGATATAAGCAATGCTAATTTACTAGAGTTTAATAATGATAAGTATGAAGCATACATTACTAATTTCATGACTGCTGATAATGGATTTAGACCGAATTATAAGATTATTTCTAAGTTATATTTAAATATATAATCAAGTGTAAATATAGCAAGATTATGTTTTATAATATTATGTAAAATTATGAGACCTCAATGAAAACTAATAATGCCATTCACTTAGACTGCACTCTTCGAGATGGAGGCTATTACAATGCTTGGAATTTTGAAATACCTCTTATTGAAGATTACTTGGTTGCAATGGATAGCGTGGGTGTTAGTTATGTTGAACTTGGTTTTAGATCTTTTGATAAAAAATCATTTCAAGGACCTTGTGCATACACAACAGATACTTTTCTAGAAACCTTAAATATCCCAATCAACCTTAAACTTGGCGTTATGATGAATGCAAGTGAGCTTATTAAGCATCCATTAGGAGTTGTAGATAGTCTTAAAAGCATGTTTTTACCTGCACCTGATTCAAAAGTATCCCTAGTAAGATTTGCATGTCATGGTCATGAAATAGAGGATATTTTGAAAGGCTGCACGTATTTAAAGAAACAAGGATATGTAGTGGGTTTAAATTTGATGCAGATCTCTATGATGGAAGAGACCGATGTATTAAAACTTTCAAAAATGGTCAATGATAATGGAGATGTTGATGTATTTTATTTTGCTGATAGTTTAGGAAGCATGTTACCAGACGATGTTGTTAATGTTATTAATCTCATTAAAGATGGCTGGGATGGACCAATAGGTATTCATACTCATGATAATTTAGGATATGGTCTAAATAATACATTAAAAGCATTTGATAATGGAGCTACTTGGTTGGACTCAACTGTTACAGGCATGGGCAGAGGCCCTGGAAATGCAAAAACTGAATATCTTGCGGTCGAATTAGCAGAAAGAAAAAATAAAGATCTTAATATAGGCCCATTAATAGTAGTAATTAACAAGTATTTTAAAGATTTAATGCAGGTTTATGATTGGGGTACTAATCCTTATTATTACTTGGCTGGTAAATATGGCATTCACCCTACTTACATACAATCAATGTTATCAGATAGTAGTTACAGAGAAGAAGACATCCTTTCTGTGATTGAATCATTAAGAGAAAAGAATGGTAATAAATTTGATAAAGATAATTTAATGACTGGAAAAAGTTTTTATGAAGGCAGCCCTAAAGGAACTTTTGATGCATTAAATACGTTTGAAGGAAGGGATGTCCTTATAATAGGAGCTGGATCTGGAGCATATAGACATAATCTAGCAATAAAATCATTTATTAAAAAAACTGATCCTATTGTTATCGCACTTAATATTGAAACACCTATAGATGATTCAATGATTGATATTCGAGCAGCATGCCATCCTGTTAGGCTTTTTAATGACTGGAGAAAGCATAAAGATTTTAACCAGCCCTTATTAATTCCCTTTTCCATGATTCCTAAAATTTTGTCTGATGATGTGAAAGATAAAAATATTTTTGACTTCGGCTTATCTATTAAAAAAGATACATTTCAGTTTGATGAAAATGCTTGTATTGCTCCCAATTCTTTGGCTATAAGTTATGCCTTGTGTGCGGTTACAAGCGGCAGTGCAAATAAAATCTATTTAGCTGGTTTTGATGGGTATGATCTTGATGACCCCAGAGGTAATGAAATGAATGAGCTTTTGGCTCTTTATCAAAGTCTTGATAATTCTATAGAAATGGTTTCTATTACTGAAACAAAATATAAGATAAAAGAAACATCAGTATATTCGTTCTAGTCAATAGATGTTGCCATTATCAAGTTACAACACAATTATTTTTGATTGCGACGGGGTAATATTAAATTCAAATAAAGCTGTTAGTAAATGTTTTTTTAATACAGTTATAGAATATGGCGAAACCTATGCCCTAGAACTTGAAGCTTATAATAAGCTAAATGGTGGAGTTTCTCGAAACAAAAAATTTGATCACTTTTTTAAAAATATTCTTAAAAAAAATAGTTATGAAGTTGAATACAGAGAAGCCTTAAATTTTTTTTCTGACCTTTCAATGCTATCAAGACTTGAATGTGACATTAATAAAAGCTTTTTAAACTATAAATTAAATATAGGACAAAGGTTTATGGTCATTTCTGGTGCAAATCAAGATGAATTAAATAAAATCTTTGAATTAAGAGGCATTAAGGACTTCTTTAATTTTGGAATATTTGGAAGTCCTGATGACAAAGATAAAATAATAAAAAGAGAAATTAAAAATACAAACATTGTTTTCCCAGCTCTCTATATTGGGGATAGTAAATACGATCATATTGTTTCTACAAATAACGGTTTAGATTTTGTTTTTATTTCTAATTGGACGGAATTCAGTGATTGGCAAATATATTCTGATAAACATGAAATAGAATGTTTTGAGTCACTAGATTGTGTGTTTAAATGGTAATCACAAATTTTTTTAAAAATAAATTTATTCCGTTTTTTATATTTAATGGGAAGTTAAGCTTATGAGAATAGTAGTTGGAATACCCTCAAGAATGAGTTCATCAAGGTTTCCAGGCAAGCCTCTAAAAAAAATACTAAATAAAACAATGATTGAGCATTGTTTTATTAGATGTTCTTTAAGCAAGTTACCAAATGAATTATTTGTGACAACCCCAAATACAGAAATAAAAACAGTCATAGAAAAATGCAATGGCAATGTAATAATGACTTCAGATGACATTGATAGACCTGGTCTCAGGGTAGCCGCAGCGGCAGAAACACTTGATCTTAATGATGAAGATATTGTTGTAGTAGTCCAAGGGGACGAGCCATTGCTTCACCCAGATATGATTGATTTAGCAATAGAGCCATTATTAAAAGATTCATCAATTATGGTTTCTAATTTATGTGCAGAAGCTTCGGAGGCTGACTGGAATGATCCCGGGGAAATAAAGGTTGTTTGTGATTTAAATATGAATGCATTGTTCATGTCCAGATCCCCAATACCATCAATTGATCATCAAGAAAAAAGGGCTAAATGGTGGAAGCAAGTTTGCGTAATGCCATTTAGATGGAGTTTTATGAAGAAATTCAATCATTCATTAATCCCAACCCCTTTAGAGCTTCAGGAATCAGTAGAAATGAATAGAGCCATAGAGCATGGATATAAAGTAAAAATGATCCCCTCAAAATATCAAACTAAGTCTGTTGACACAAATGAAGATAGAATTGTGGTTGAAAAAATGATGGCAATAGATGAAATCTATAAATTATATAAATAATAAATCTGTCATTAATAGTTTTATAACATGCTTGTTATAGGTGATTCAAAATTTAACTCTAATCCAAAGGTTACTTTGTTTTGGGATAGCTATTCATCAAATAATCAAGTTGAATCCATCTATAATTTAATTGAGCATAACAAAGTGCATGTTCGATCAGAGTATATAAAGTATATTAATGATATTTCATCAAGAAGAGTCAATGAGAAGTCTATATTAGAACACTTTGATATTAACTTAGGGTTTAGCTCATGGTGGATGTCCTCTATTGCAGAGAAGAATCCATGGAAGACAGAAAGCATCTATGAAATTCTTAAGATCATAGCGCTTGGAAAACATATTACAGATAACAAGATAAAAGAAATCCATGTCTATTCTTCAGATGCTAGACTGAAAGATGCTCTTAAATCACTAGCAAACGAATTAAAAATTAAAGTAACTTTTGAACATAAAAATTATATTTTTAATATTCCAGACATTTTTAGTATTTTAAAATTTTTTTTTATTGGCTTTTCTGATTTCCTTCGATTCGTGAGATTTAGAAATGCTTTTATAACAAACAAACCTAAAAGCAAATGGAGTAAAGATAGGGATAGTATTTTTATATGCTCTTTTTTTATCAATTTTAAAAATTCAGAAACTACTAAAAATTACTACTCTAACTATTGGGGTGAGCTACAGACTCTTTTAAATCAGAAAAAAATTTCTCAGAATTGGCTCCATTTATTTGTTTCTCATGACGCAGTTAAGAAACCAAAGAATGCATTAAAAGAAATAGATTATATTAATAAAACTTCTACAGACAATGATTTCCATGCTTTATTGGAACAATATCTTTCTATAAAAATTTGCTTTAAGGTGCTCTTTAAACTGTTTCACATGCTCTATAAGATTTTGGTGATGAAGAATAAAAAACAATATTTCTTTTTTAGTAACTTGAATAAAAGTCTATGGAGTTATTACAAAGATGATTTTTTTTCCTCAGCAATTGGATCGGTAGCAGTTAAGAATCTTTTCTTATATTTTTGTTTTGAAGAGGCTATAAAGCAACTACCAAAGCAAAAAAGAGGTATGTATTTATGTGAAGACCAGCCATGGGAAAAAGCTTTAAACTATTTTTGGAATAAATATGGACATGGAGAGCTTGTTGCAGTGCTTCATTCACCAAATATGAGATTCTGGGATATTTTCAATTATCATCATGAAGGCTTTTTTTATAAGCAATGCCCCATGCCTTATCCCAATAAGATTGCAATAAATAATCCTAAAGCTTTAAGTGAATTTATAAAATTTTACTCGCAGGAGATGATCGTAGAAGTTGAAGCACTCAGATATATTTGGCTAGATGGGGTAGTAAATAATAGATCCACTATCTCTTCAAACAAAAAAACTAAAGTTTTAATTCTTGGTGACTATTTATTTGAAACAACAGAGTCACTTTTAAATATATTTATAGGCGCTAAGGATACTTTAAATCAAGATTTTGTTTTTTCTTTCAAGCCACATCCAAGTCAACCAATGCATGGCATTTGCAAACAACTCAATAGAGAGGAAAGAGTATTAAAAGATGTTATTACAGATTACGACATATTCTTTTCAGGAAATATGACATACGCTTCCGTCGATGGGTATGTTGCAGGATTGCAAATTATAGTCTTGCGAGATTTGCATAGATTAAATTTATGCCCGCTTGATAAGAATCAAGCTGTTTTTATAAGCAATGCTCCTGAATTAAAAAATGCATTAAATAAAGCAAATGAATCAATTGCAAAATCCTATAATCAACCAGAAAAAATACTTTTTATAAATAAGGATTTAAAAAGGTGGTCAAACTTTCTAGATAGCTAAGTTAAAATTTATCACATAAAAAAATTTGAATGTATAATAAAATAAAATAAATTAGCTAAATAAATCCTATATGTTTTCAGATTTCCATAATAAAAACGTTTTAATAACAGGCCACACCGGTTTTAAAGGCTCATGGCTGACTGCTTGGATGAAGAAGCTTGGAGCAAATGTAACTGGAATCAGTTTAGATCCTTCTAGTGAGCCTTCAATTTTTAATGAATGTGAAATTGCACTCTCCATAGATGATAATAGAGTAGACATTAGAGATAGTAATAAGATAGCCTCAATAATCAGCAAGGCTAATCCAGACTATATTTTTCATTTAGCAGCTCAGGCATTGGTAAGGGACTCATATCAAAATCCAATAGATACATGGAATACTAATGTTATGGGAACAGTTAATGTTTTAAATGGAATTAGAAGCATTGATAAAAAATGTGCTGTAATAATGATAACTAGTGATAAATGTTATGACAATGTTGAGTGGGTGTGGGGTTACAGAGAGCAAGATAGGCTAGGTGGTCCTGATCCATATAGTGCATCGAAAGGTGCTGCTGAATTAGCAATTAAATCATTTTATAAATCGTATTTTCAAAATCAAAGTAATATAAGAATTGCATCTGTTAGAGCGGGAAATGTAATAGGGGGTGGTGATTGGTCAAAGGACAGGTTGGTTCCTGATTGCGTCAAGGCATGGTCGATTAATGATAATGTAGAGCTTCGCAACCCATCTTCAACAAGACCATGGCAACATGTCCTCGATCCATTGAGTGGATATGTAAAACTTGGTGCTGAACTTTATAAAAGTGATAGTTTGAATGGCGAAAGCTATAATTTTGGGCCCCCAGCAAATCAAAATTTTAGCGTTAAGGAATTAGTTGAAGAGATGTCTAAATACTGGGATAAGGTTAACTGGACAGATGTCTCTAAGAATTTTGATGGACCTTATGAATCTGGTTTACTAAAGTTAGACTGTGACAAAGCAATGCATGACTTAAGTTGGAAGGCGGCTTTAGATTTTAATGAAACCGTAAAATTGACGGTCGAATGGTATAAAAAGTATTACGAAGATTCATCTCAATCAATGAAAGTAACTTCAGAACAAATAGATTATTATGAGTCTCTACGATCAGACTGGAAGTAATTTTATACCAATGAACAATGAACCAATTTTAACAAAGAATGCAATTATTTCTGTTGATGGTGGCAATGTTTTGCATGCTTTAAAATCTACTGATGCAGGGTTTGATGGATTTGGTGAGGCTTACTTCTCCTTAGTTGACAAGGATTATATAAAAGCCTGGAAAAGGCATAGAGTCATGACTCTTAATTTTATTGTCATAAGTGGAAAAATCAAAATAGTTACTTTCGATGGTAGTAAAAATAAATTTTTTGAATTTAATTTATCTACATCCAATTATCACAGATTAACAATTCCACCGATGTATTGGGTTGGTTTTAAGGGCATGTCAGCAGAACAAAATATACTCCTTAATATTGCTAATATACCCCATGATCCCGATGAAGTAGATCGTAAAGAAATTCAAGAGGTGGACTATAAATGGTAGATAAAATGATAAGACTATCTAAATCAACAATTAGTAAGCATGAAAAAGATGCAGTTATGGGTGTTCTAGATAGAGAGTTTTTAGGCATGGGGCCTGAGGTATTTGAATTTGAAGAGATGTTATCAAACTATTTTAATAAAACAGCTCTATGTGTATCTACTGGAACAGCAGCTTTACAGTTATCAATCCAGGCTTGCGGTATTGGTCCTGGAGATGAGGTACTAGTTCCATCTATTACATATGTTGCATCTTTTCAGGCTATATCAGCTACGGGAGCAAAGCCAATCGCATGTGATATAGATCCAATTACAATGATTGTTGATACAGAAGATGCAGAAAAAAGATTAACTCCAAAAACTAAGGCAATAATGCCAGTCTTTTATGCAGGAGGTACGCAAGGCAGAGATGAAATATATAATTTTGCAAAAACAAATAAATTGAGGGTAATTGAAGATGCCGCTCATGCTTTTGGCTCTTATAATAAAGGAAGAAGGATTGGAAGCTTCGGAGATATAACATGTTTTAGTTTTGATGGAATCAAAAATATTACATCTGGCGAAGGTGGAGCAGTTGTAACAGACGATGAAAATATTATTAACTTAATAAAGGATATAAGGTTACTTGGTGTAGAAAAAGATACAAATAAAAGAAAAATTCAACAACGCTCATGGGATTTTGATGTAAGTCATCAAGGTTGGAGATACCATATGAGTAGCATTATGGCTGCTATTGGAATTGAGCAATTTAAGAGATTTAATGAGCTTTCAAGCACAAGAATGTCTCTGGCAAAAAGATATGTTCAGAACCTTAAAGATATTGAAAGAGTTACTCTGGTTAACAGTGATTTTGACGAGATAGTGCCTCATATTTTCCCAATATTAATATCTGATTTAATAAATAAAGAATTACTAAGAGAAAAGCTGTTAGATATGAATATACAAACTGGAATCCACTGGAAACCAAATCATCTATTATCAAAATACATTATTAAAGATACATTACCTTTCCCAAACACTGAAAATGTTTATGAAATTCAAATCACAATGCCTCTAAATGCTGATATGAGTATTGATGATGTAGATTACGTCTGCGAGTCTTTAAAAGCTTTACTTTCATCTAATGAGCATTAAAGTTTCTTATTTATAATAAAAATGCCAACAGTAAGCGTAATATTGAATTGTTTTAATGGTGAAAAATATCTAAAAGAAGCAATTGATAGTGTTGTGAATCAATCTTTCACGGATTGGGAAATAATCTTTTTTGATAATTGCTCTATTGATAACAGTAAAAATATTTTTGATTGCTATAAAGATAGCAGATTAAAATATTTTTCATCTAAACAAAATATTTCTCTAGCTAAAGCACGTAATTTGGCATTAAAAGAGTGTATGGGAGAATATATTGCATTTTTAGATGTAGATGATGTTTGGTTCCCAGAAAAGTTAAAAAAACAATTAGCTCTTTTTAACTCGAAAGATGTAGGTATGAGTTGCTCGAGCTATATTAAGATAAATGAAAGAAATAACACTGAAGAAATATGTAATATACCAAATATCAGCAATTCAAAGATTGTAAATGAGCTATTAATAGACTACTTTATCCATATTTCCACTTTTATGTTTAGATCAGATGTTCTTGGATTAAATAACCTATCTTTTGATAATAGATTCAGCATCATAGAGGATTTTGACTTTGCCATTAAGATGAGCTTGACCACAAATTGCTCATCTTGTTCGGATATTTTAGGATCTTACAGATGGCATCAAAATAATTATGGCTACATAACAAATTATAAGCTTGGTGAGGAGTTTGATATATGGATAAATGAAGAAGTAAATCAAAATCTATTTTCATCATACGGTGGATATAGCTCATTAGAAAAAAGAGCAAAATGGTATAAGGTTGTTAAAAATATTTATGATGGTAAGAAATTATCTTTATTAGTAAATTTTCTAGAATATACATTTCTACAAAAGTTAAAAATTCTTTTTGCCTTAGTTACACCAACAATAATTTTAAAGAAATTAATATTAAGAAATTAAGAATGCATAAGAAAGATAATATAGATATTTTAGTTCTATCAACTGCATGCCATACCGCTATAAATAGAAAGATTTATAAACTTTTTGAACTTGATGAATACAATATAATCTTAGTTTGCCCAAGATATTCTTATTTCAATAATCAGTTAGAACCGTCCGAAGCTCCAAGAGATGAGGATCCCAGGATTATTTTTGATGACATTAACACTAAAAACCAAAGACTTTCAAATTTTAAAAACATAAGAAAGATTATTAAAAAGTATAAGCCTAAAAATATCATTATAGATAATGACCCCGGTTCTTTAATGACAATTTTTTGCCGATTATACTCATTCTATATTCCTTCAAAAATTTATTGTATTACATGTGAGAACTTGGACTTAACTTTATCAGGAATGATAAAAAGGAGAGGCTTTCATCAATTTGTTAATATTTTCTTAAAAAAATTATTATTAATGATTTCAAGATTTTGCATAAATGGTTTATTCGTTATAAATAAAAATGGATTACAGGTATTTAATAAAGTTAATTATAAAAATATTAAGCAAATTCCTTTAGGTTATGATCCAGATTATTTTTATGTCGACAATAATATAAGAAATAAACTTAGAATCAGCCATGGTATAAATAAATTTTCAATTGGTTTTTTAGGGCGGATCGTAGAGGAGAAAGGCCTTCATATTCTTATTGATGCGTTAAATGATCTAAAGCACTTAGAATGGATTCTTGTACTAGATGAATTTTCTCACTATCAAAATAAATATGCTGATGATATTAATGCACAAATTAAAAAATTTAATATCGATAATAGAATTTTAAGAATAGATCCAACTCATGAAGATATGGCCAAATATATGAATATGCTTGATCTAATTGTAATACCTTCATTATCTACCCCTTTATGGGAGGAGCAATACGGAAGAATTGCTGCTGAGGCAATGGCTTGTGGTACAAACGTAGTTGTATCTGATACTGGTCATCTTCCTGATCTTGTCTCAGATTATGGTTATTTATTTAGAGAAGGTAATGTTCAAGAATTATGTTATATAATTAGGGGGTTTTTAAATGGCACAATCGATGGGCATTCTCAAAGTGTGTTAGAAGGTTATGCAGTTGATCAATTAAGTACTATTAAGCAAAAAAAACTTATGGAAAAAGAAATATTTGGGAGTAGTAAATGAAAACAATTATATTGGCAGGTGGTTTTGGTACAAGGCTATCAGAATATACTAATGTCATCCCAAAACCAATGGTTCCAATTGGACCAAAACCTATTCTGTGGCATCTTATGAACTTATATGCCTCATATAGCCATACTGACTTTTATGTCGCGCTTGGATACAAAGCCGAAGTCATAAAAGATTATTTCTTAAATTATAAAATACTTAATTCAGATTTTTCTGTAAATCTCTTGAATGGTGACTTAGATATATACAAAAATAAAGAGCTTGACTGGAATGTTCATCTAATAAATACAGGCTCTGATTCAATGACAGGGGGTCGTGTAAAAAGAATGCAAAGTTACATAGGGAATGAAGCCTTTATGCTAACTTATGGGGACGGGGTTGCTGATATAAATATTGATGAATTAATGAGCTTTCATAAAAATCATGGAAAAATGGTAACTATGACGGCAGTGAGGCCTGCTGCAAGATTTGGAGAACTTGAAATTGATAATGGAACTGTTTCGAGTTTCAAAGAAAAGCCACAATTAGATGCTGGCTGGATCAATGGAGGCTTTTTTGTAATCGAACCTGAATTTTTTGAGTTGATTGAGGGTGATCATACTCTGCTTGAAAGAGAGCCGCTTGAAAAAGCAGCTTCAATAGGGGAACTCATGGCTTATAAGCACTATGGTTTTTGGCAATGCATGGACACTAAAAGAGACATGGACCATTTAAACGAATTGTGGGAATCTAATGAAGCGCCTTGGGTTCTTCGTTAAATTTAAAAAACCTTGAAAGCCTTAATTATAGGAGGTTTTGGTTATCTTGGATGTAGAATTGGAAGCTATTTTTCCCAAAAAGGTTTCGACATCACTTTATTGTCAAGAAGTTCTATTAGTTATAAAAAAGAATTTCTAAATTTTGAATATTCGTCTCTAGATTTTTCTTGGGATCAGCCTTACAAAAATAATTTTTTTAAAGATTATGACGTAATAGTTCATTCAGCAGGTATGAATGCTTTAGATTCAAAAAATAATCCAAATGCAGCTTACAATTTTAAGACTAGCTCAAACAAAATTATATTAGATTCGATTAAAGACAGTCACGATATTAAATATTTTTATATTTCAAGTGCTCATGTTTATGATGAAAGATGTGTAGGAGATTTCAATGAAGACTCATCAACAAATAACAAACATCCATATGCAAAAGCAATTATTGCCGGAGAAGATATAATTAATGAGAGTTCCAATGAAAACAAAAATTATATTTTGAGGTGTGCAAATGGATTTGGTGCGCCTATTATAGATCAAGAAGATTGCTGGAATCTTTATGTTAATAATATATGTAAACAAGCTTTTGAAGATAGGATTATTTATATAAATCATCCATTTGAATCTCGAAATTTCATTCCAATAACTCAAACTTGTAAAATAATTGAGTTTATAATCCATAATAATTTTCAATCGCAAACATTTAATGTTGGCTCGCAAAAAAATATGAAGCTTTATGAGATGGCAAACTTAGTCCAAGAGGTGTGTGAGAAAAAGTTAGGATTTAAGCCTATTATTGAATCAGATGAATCTATCGATATAGATGCTATCTATAATTTTAATATTTCAAAAATTTCTAATTATGGTTTTTCCTATAAAGAAAAATTTAAATCTGAGATAGATAAGATTTTTGAATACCTTGCTAGAGGTAATTCATAAAATGAAAAAGAAAACTACTTTGAAATATTTTCAAGATCCCAAGGAAGATAAAAGAATAAGTATAGACATATACTTTAATAAAATTTATGAAGAAATTAAGAAAATTACAAGCAGTGATAAGATGAATATATCGTATTCAAAATATAAGTTTAATAATATCTTACCTGACATATTTAACTTAAATTTAAGAATTTCTAGATATGTACTTTTTCCAATTTACTTTTTATTCACTCAGAAAAGATTAAATCATATTTTAGATCAATCTTACGCGCACTTACTTTTCCTAAAGATTTTCTCAAAAAATATAGTTACCGTACATGATCTAATGCCACTGCTTTCATGGAATAAAAAGATTGATAAAAGCATTTATTCTAATAACCCCTTGCTTTTTAAATTGAGTTTACTGGGACTTAGAAAGGCCGACAAAATAATAGCAGTAAGTCAAACAACCAAAGATGATATTGTGCAAGAGTTAAATATTAATCCTGAAAAAATATCAGTTATTTACAATGGTATTTCTGAAAAATTTAGAATCTTTACAAACCCTGAAAGGATCCATGCAAAAAAATTCTTAAATTTGATGAATAAAAATTTTAAGATTTTAATTGTTGGAAATGCTATCTATAAAAATGTTCATACTTCATATGAAGTTATTAAAAGATTGGATTCTATATGCACAACCAATGTTCAATTAATTTGGCTGGGAGGAAGTAAGGATTTGCATGATTCTTTTACCTCGAAGAAAGACACATTAACTAAAGTGCATATTTTTAACGACCTTAATGAAGAAGAGTGTGTCATGTTATACAATTCTGTTGATTGCTTATTATTCCCATCTTTATATGAAGGTTTTGGATTACCGCCTTTGGAAGCAATGAAATGCGGCACCCCAGTTGTTGCATCTAATATAAAAGTATTTAAAGAGTTATATATTGATTCAGCTATGATGGCAGGAGCAAAGGATGTAGATAAATTAGCTAAGTTAATTAAAGAATTAATTGAAAACGAAAATCATAAGTCTGAATTAATAATTAGAGGAATAAATAGATCAAAGTTCTTCTCTTGGAAAAAAACAGCATCTAAACTTAATGATATTTATAATGCTATTTAAAAATAAACTCTTATGAATGAATTAATTATGTTTGTTGCCTTTATCATTGCAGCACTTTCAATAGCCTTAGATTTTAAAAAACCAAAAACTGTTTTATTTTTTTTATTTTGCTTTGTTATTTTTTTAGAAGGAACTAAATGGACAATTGGAGTAGATTGGAACAGCTATTATGACTACTTTTATATTATTGATGAACCATTTAAAAGCAAACAAGGCGGAAAAGTATTCGAACCAGGTTTTGTTCTGTATACCTATTTAATAAGTACCGTAACAGAGAATTATTCAATTTATCTTTCGATAACAATGGTAATAGTCTATGGGAGTATTTTTTATAGTACTTCTAAAATAACAAATAATAGTTTTGTTGCAATATTTTATCTTTTAACCTTCATTCCATGGTACTCAGGGGCTTTAAGGCAGATGATTGCATTAGCAATTTTCTCCTTATGCATAGAATCAATAATCAATCGAAAGTTTTTTAAGTTTATGTTCTTAGTACTTTTTGCTTTTACATTTCATATAACCGCAATAGTCTATCTACCAGTATATTTCTTTTACGGAATCTCTTGGCTTAGCTTTATTGGTTTATTTTTTTTAGCTCTTATTCTTTCAATCAACTCAAGAAGCATACTAACTCTAGCAGACAGCAGCCTAGGATCTTTATCGTCAAGAAGCTATTTAAATTATCTTGATAATGTTGGATTAGTTAAAACAAACCCTCTACTTGGATTTATAAGAAAGTTCATAAGCTTATCGGGATTGTATGTATTCGGCATGATATCTCAAAAGAATATGCATTCAGACCAAAAAAATAATATTAAATATTTTTTAATGATTTCTACTTTCACTATAATTACTTATTTTGTGGGAATTTATTTTATTAGAACTATAGGCTCTAGATTAGATCTATATATTTCATCCATATTTTTTGCAATGGCAATTGGCTTAATTGATAAAAATCTCAAAAAAAAGAGCAATAGATTTATTTTCTTTATCTTTGTTACCTCACTATCGTTAGTATTTTATTCAAGGCTTGGTTTTGATAATTTATTTTATCCCTATCAATCAATTTTTTATAATATAGATTTTGAGAGAGTGTTCAATACCTGTCCCAGATTTGATCCTTTTTGTAATTAAATATGAAGTTTAATATTACCTATGACTCCCAAATCTTTTCATGGCAAAGATATGGAGGAATATCTAGAATTTATAAAGAATTGATACAAGAATATATTAAAGACCCTTCTTTGAGAATCTCTGTCACTGGCAGATATCATATTAATGAGTATCTAAATGAGCTTAAGGCTAATGAAATTAGTAAAATAAATTATTTTCCAAAAATGGAGATTTTCCCAGGAAAAATAAATCAAATCCTTAATAGAAAATATCTATTTGGCGTTAAAAATAATAAATCATGTAATATTTTTCACGAAACCTACTTCGATTCATTTGCAACAAAAATACCAGCTAGCACTTCAAGAGTAATTTCAGTTTATGACATGATAGATGAAAAATTTGGAGTTAATAAGTCAATAAGATCTAAGATATCCTTAAGAGATAAAGAGATTTCTATCAAGAGAGCAGATCATGTTATTTGCATATCAGAAAATACAAGAACTGATCTAATCGAGATTTTAGGAATTCCAAAAATAAAAACTTCTGTTGTATATCTTGGCTCAGAAATGATGGAGAATGTATATAAAGATAATTCATCACCTTCAAAGAATATAAATAATAAATATATATTATATGTTGGCTCTAGGGGCGGTTACAAAAATTTTAAGCTCTTATTGGAATCAATTGACTCAAGTCTGTTACTTAAAAAAAACTTTACACTTGTTGCTTTTGGAGGCGGAAAGTTCTCTAAAAATGAAACTGAGATAATTAATAAGATGAATATAAATGCATTTCAACTATCTGGAAGTGATGCCATGCTCTCTAGCTTATACAAAAAAGCATCAATATTTGTCTATCCTTCTATGTATGAAGGGTTTGGAATACCGCCTCTTGAAGCAATGAGATTCGGATGCCCAGTTATATGCTCAAATAATAGCTCAATCTCAGAAGTTGTTGGAGATGCGGGAAGATATTTTAAAAATAATGACCCTGAATCTCTCAAAATGGCTATGGAAAATGTATTGGATTCGCAAAAATTGAGAAATAATTTGATTGAATTAGGCTATAAACGTGCCAAAATATTTTCATGGAATAAATGTGCTCAAGATACCCTAAATGTCTATAAAAAAATTAATAATTAAGCTAAATTTTTGTCTAAAAAAATTATTAATATCAAATAAGAACTTTACTTAACATTTACTTGACCTTTAAATTATAATGTATAAAGTTATCTTCTTATTGTCATCCAATTAGAGTGTAAATTTATGAAAAAAAAGATAAAAGTTGGTATAAATGGTTTTGGTAGGATTGGTAGATCAATTGCAAAAATAAATGCTGAACAAGATGTTTTCGACTTAAAAATTATAAATGATATAAACCCAGAGATTGAGAATTTAGCTTATCTATTTAGATATGATTCGACTTATGGAAAATTTAACGGTGATGTATCATTTTCTAGTAATATTTTGTCTATTAACAATAAAGAAACAACAGTAACATCTTTTGATAATTTACTTGATGTTCCTTGGAAAGATAATAATATTGATTTAATTATAGATTCTTCAGGCTTAAGCTCAAATATAAAGCTTGCTAAAGACTTAACTAATTCAAAAATAGTTAAAAAAGTTATTATTACTCATTCATCCACAGACACTGATTGCGAAATAATAATGGGAGTAAATGATGATATTTTAAAATCAAATCATGATGTTGTTTCAAATAGTATATGTGATGCTAATGCAATTGCTCATATCATGAAATGGTTCGATGAAGAATATCAAATAGAAAATGGTTCACTCACTACACTTCATCCCTGGCTTGGATATCAAAATTTAGTAGATGGCTCTGTTGCATCATATTCTTCTCCTGGTTTTGTATGGAAAGACTACGCCTTGGGGAGATCTAGCATTGGCTCCTTAATTCCAAAAAAAACAACGGCAATGAGTGCCACAGAGGTTGTTTTACCTCATTTAAAAAATAAGATCATGTCTTTCTCTTATAGAGTACCTACGAGCATAGTTGCATCTTCTGATATCACCTTGAACTTATCTAAAGAAATTTCTAAAGAAGATGTGATAGATTTTTTAATAAAAAGATCTAAAAATAGTCCATATGTAAATTGCAATTATGAATCTTTAACATCAGTTGACTATGAAAAGAATCAAGACAGTGCAACAGTAGATCTCCAATGGGTAGAGGTGAATGGAAAGACTGTTAAAATAGTTCTATGGTACGATAATGAGTGGGGGTATAGTTCGAGAGTGTTAGATCTATTCCAAAAGATTTCAAGCTATATCTAACGTAATGATTTTTTTTTTAGATTTTGATGGAGTATTAGTTGATTCAATAGATGAATGCTTTCAAGTCTCTTTTAAAACTTACTACGAAAATATTTTTTTTGAACATCAAATAAAAGAATACAAAGATTTATTTTATAAAAATAGAGGTCTAGTTAAGCCACCTTACGAATATTACATACTTCATAAATCAATAGAGACTTTCCTAAATGACGAGCAAAAATCAGTAGAGCAAATCTTCATAAAATCTTTAGATCTAATATCAGAAAAAGAAAAAGAGGATTTTGAAAATTTATTCTTTAAAAATAGAAAACTTTTAATGGAGCAAGATTTTGATTCTTGGGCCTCAATGAACCCCTTAACTCCGTTTGGAAGAAAGCTTGTAAAAAAAGATAATAGCAATATTTATATCGTAACAACTAAAAACCTCGAAGCAACTTCAGCGCTTTTAAAATACTATGAGATTAATAATATAGCAGCAATATATAGTAATAAAGATGTAAAGGATGCTCAAACGAAAGGCAATCTGATTAACGATTTAATGATAGAGAAAAATTTTGATAATGCTATTTTTATTGATGATGCTTGTGAGCATTTAGACAGCGTTAAGAATTCTAAAGTGCAATGTTTTTTTGCTAATTGGGGTTATGGAAAAAACAATAATAAGCATAGAATATATAATATAAATAATTTTTAAAGTAGAGAAATACTAAAATGAAATTTGGAATTTTTATAAAGTGCCCGCAAATAGAGATTATTGAAATTTGCGGTATTGCTAAATTGGATTTTGTTGTATTAGATATGGAGCATACCTCTCTTGGGTTTAATGATTTAAAGCCCTTACTACTAGCTGCAGAAAAATATTCTTTAGAGATTATTCTTAGACTGCCTTCAAATAAAGAAGAATATTTTAAATGGCCATTAGATATTGGTTTTAAGCACATACAAGTTCCTCAAATAGAAACAGAAGAAGATGCTCATTTTTCAATAAAAAATACATATTTTTATCCAAAAGGGCAAAGAGGCCTTTGTCGTTTTGTTAGAGCAGCAGATTACTCAGATAAAGACAAAAACGATTATATAAAAGATTCTAATAAAACTTTAAAATTAACATTACAGATAGAAGGTAAAAGCGGTATAGACAATTTAGACTCTATTCTTTCAACTCCTAATTTAGAATCAATAATGATAGGGCCATATGACTTATCACAATCTCTTGGTATACCGGGTGATATATGGAATCAAGAAGTTACAGACGAAATGACAAAAATTATAAAAAAATGTAAGAAATTAAATATACAAGTTGGAACTTTTACAGATACTATTGAGGGAATCAATTTCTGGAAAGAGAGAGATGTAGACTTTATTGAATATGCTTCAGATATGAATCTTCTACTTGATTCTATAAAAAATTTAAAAAAAGGATTATAAATTATGAAAGTAATAGCATTAATGATAGGAAAAAAATCTAGCTCTGGGGTACCTGGAAAAAATATATCCATAGTCAAAAATAAAAGATTGTGTGAATATGGATTGATGGCTGCAAGAGCAAGTAAATATGTTAACAAAATTTATGTAAGTACTGATTGCCCTACTATCAAAGAAACAGCATCACTATATGATGCAGAGGTGATCAACAGACCCTCGGAATTACACGATCCTGAAACTTTGACAGAAGATGTTTTATCACATTCACACGAAATAATTAAAGAAAAAGAATCTGATTTTGATTTTTACGTTTTATTGTATGCAAATGGAGGTTTTGTTAACGGAGAATTGCTGGATAGAGCAATTGAAAAAATGCATTCAGAGAAAAATTATGATTCTTGTGTTGGTGCGGTAAGCGCAGATATGTTCACCCCTATAAGAGCTAAAAGAATAAATGAAAATAATGAGCTTGTTCCATTTGTTGACTTAAAACATTTTGGTGAGATAACAAGTAATAGAGATAGTGCAGGAAATGCATTTTTTATAGACTTATCTCTTCAAGTAATAAAGCCAAGATGTTTTGAAACAATGGATGGAAATCAAAAACCTTTTTTATGGCTTGGAAATAAAATCATGCCTTTTGTTAAAGATTTTGGTGGAGATCTGGATGCTACCTGGCAATATCCAGTTCTTGAAGAATGGGTATCTAAAAATATAGGTAATTAAAAATATGTTTAATTTATCTCAAAATGATCTAAAGATCACAAAAATTGATATCCATGATGTGAGGTTTCCAACCTCCAAAGAGCTAGATGGCTCAGATGCCATGAACCATGCTCCGGATTATTCAGCTGCTTCGATAGTTATGCATACTTCGAATCCTGACATACAAGGTCATGGAATGACTTTTACTTTAGGAAGAGGCAATGAAATATGTGTTAAAGCAATAGAATCATTGTCGCCAATGGTTCTTGAAAAAAATATTGAAGATATAGTAAATAATTTTGGTGAATTTTGGAGTTATTTAACCACTAGCGATAGCCAGTTAAGATGGATAGGCCCAGAAAAGGGCGCAATACATTTGGCTACTGCTGCAATAGTTAATGCAATATGGGATATATGGGCGAAAGCAGAAAATAAACCATTATGGGAACTTGTTACAGATTTTACTCCAGAAGAGTTTGTTTCTTGTATTGATTTTAAATATATATCAGATGCTATTTCACCAGATGAGGCCTTAGCAATACTAAGAAATATTGACAATACAAAAGGTCAGAGGAAGAAAGAATTATTAGATGAAGGCTACCCAGCCTATACAACATCAGCTGGATGGCTTGGTTATAGTGATGAGAAATTACGATCCTTATTAAGAGACGGAGTATCAGAAGGTTGGAATTTTTTTAAACTTAAGGTTGGTACTAATTTGCAAGATGACATAAGGCGATGTCGAATTGTAAGAGAAGAGATTGGGCCAGATAAAGTTTTAATGATTGATGCTAACCAAGTCTGGGATGTTCGGGAAGCAATAGATTGGGTCAATGAACTTAAAGAATTCAACCCTTGGTTCATAGAAGAACCTACAAGTCCAGACGATATTCTTGGGCATCTAGCGATTAAAAAGGAAGTACATCCTATAAAGGTTGCAACAGGGGAACATTGCCATAATAGGGTTATGTTTAAACAGTTTTTTCAGTCAAATGCAATCGACATATGTCAATTAGATAGTTGTAGACTTGGCGGAGTTAATGAAGTTCTTGCAGTATTTTTACTTGCTGCAAAGTTTGATATTCCTGTTTGCCCGCATGCAGGAGGAGTTGGTTTATGCGAGCATGTTCAGCATTTATCAATGATTGATTTTATAAGCATAAGTGGAAAGAAAGAAGGTAGAGTGCTGGAATATGTAGATCATCTTCATGAACATTTCAAATACCCATGTTTGATTGATAATGGCTCTTATATGCCACCTAAAGACCCAGGGTATAGTACTGAAATGTATAAGGAGTCAATTAATAGATTTTCTTTTCCTCATGGTCCTGAATGGAAGTAACTTAATATAATCAAAAAATAAGAAGATAATAGTGTTATTACTTATTCTAATGTTCATAACCTTGAATAGAGTTTATATCATCACCAAAGTATATAATGCAATGTTATTAAAGCTCTTATAAAGCAATATAAATGATACCAAAAAGTATATAATTCTGATTATAATTTTTAATTCAAGAAATGATATGAATAAATTCCCAAAAAGAAGAGAAATAAACATAGATGATTTTAAATCAGATAAGCCTGTTGGGGCTTTATATGGCTTACCTTCCGAAGTAAAATTTTGTTCAAGGTGTATTATTTCGAATCAAAGACCAAATTCTGCTGTTGAATTTGAGAATACCAAAGATACGAAGAAAGAAACAATTAATTTTAGCAATGATGGTGTTTGCGATGCTTGCTTAGTGAAAGAGTCGAAAGCTTCATCTATTGATTGGGGTGAAAGAGAAAGACAGCTTGTCGAGTTATGTAATGAATATAGAAGTAAAGATGGCAGTTATGACTGCTTAGTTCCTGGTTCGGGTGGCAAGGACAGTTTTTATCAATCCCACATCTTAAAATATAAGTATGGAATGAACCCATTGACAGTCACCTGGGCTCCAAACATATATACGGACTGGGGCTGGAAAAATTTTCAATCATGGATACATTCCGGATTTGATAACTATCTTTGTACTCCTAATGGAAAAACAGAGAGAATTCTTACACGCTTGGCTGTTGAAAATTTATTTCACCCATTTCAGGCATTCATGATGGGTCAAAAGTATCTAGGTCCAAAAATGGCAGCAATGCATAAAATTCCACTAGTTTTCTATGGAGAAGATGAGGCAGAGTATGGAAACCCAATAGATGATACAAAATCAGCTGAACGTGACTTTTCATACTTTTCAGCATCAGATAAATCCAAAATATTTATTGCTGGAACCTCGCTAGATGATTTAAATAAAAATTTTGGCATTACTCAGGGTGATTTATACCAATATATGCCTGTTGATCCAGATATTGTAAAAAAAGAAAAGGTTCATGTTCACTATCTTGGTTATTACTTAAAATGGCACCCTCAAAGTTGTTATTACTATGCTGTTGAGAATGGAGGTTTTATTGCGTCTCCAGAAAGAACTCCAGGAACATACAGTAAATATAATAGCATCGATGATAGAATTGATGATTTTCACTTTCATACCTACCATACAAAATTTGGAATTGGCAGAGCGACTTATGACGCATCTCAAGAAATTAGAAGTGGAGATATAACTAGAGAAGAAGGTCAAGCTCTTGTTCAAAAGTTTGATGGAGAATTCCCTGAAAGATTCGCTGATGAAATATTTAACTATCTAAGCTTACCTAAAAAAGATTTTCCAATTGCATCTAAAATGTTTGAACAGCCAATCGTTGATAGAGATTATTATAATAATTTATCTGACACATTTCGATCGCCTCATATATGGAAATATAAAATATCAGATGATACTAATAAAGGTGAATGGGTTTTAAGGCACGGGGTCTGGGATAGTTAATTGATAAATAAGCGTTTAATAGCCCGTCTGGATATCAAAGGTCCAAATTTAATTAAAGGAATACATTTAGAAGGACTTAGGGTTATTGGAGACCCTCAGGATTTTGCAAAAAAATATTATGAGCAAGGTGCAGATGAATTGCTTTATATTGATATTGTTGCAAGTCTTTATGGAAGAAGTAACTTAACTGAAATTGTAAAAAAAGCTGCTCATGATATTTTTGTTCCTTTAACGGTTGGTGGTGGAGTTAGATCAGTAGGTGATGTAGAGGATCTTTTAAGATCTGGAGCAGACAAGGTAGCAATTAATACCGCTGTTATTAAAAACCCAGAATTAATCACAGAAATAGCAAATCGCTTTGGATCTCAATGTATGGTTTTATCGATAGAAGCTAAAAAACAAGATTCGGGTATGTGGGAAGCATATACAGATTGTGGAAGAGAAAGAAGTGGATTGGACGTTGAAAAATGGGTAGCAAAAGCAGTAGATATGGGGGTTGGAGAAGTTTTAGTCACCTCTATTGATATGGAAGGAACAAAAAAAGGATATGATAAAGAGTTGATTAGTTTAATATCTAGCTCCGTTAATGTTCCAGTTATTGCAAGTGGTGGCTTTGGAGAGCATAAAGATCTCAAGATAGCTTCAGATGCTGGTGCCGATGGAATAGCAGTTGCTGATGCCCTGCATTACAATAGAACATCTATAAGTGAATTAAGGCAGCATGCAATAGATTATGATATACCTATTAGAAGGTGGTAAATTAAAATATGATAACGATTGTAGATTACGGCCTCGGAAATATATTTAGTGTAGAGAGGTCTTTAGATCATTGTGGTGCTAAAGAAGTTAAGATTAGCTCTGATCCTGAAGAAATCTTTAATTCAGATAAGATTATTTTGCCGGGTGTAGGAGCCTTCAGAGATGGAATGCAAGGTTTAAAGGATAGAAATTTGATCGAACCAATAAAAAATGCTGCTTTGCAAGGAAAGCCAATACTGGGCATATGTCTTGGAATGCAAATGCTTGTATCGTCTAGTATGGAATTTGGAGATCATGATGGGTTGGATTTAATATCAGGCCAGGTTGTTCCAATCCTAGAGAATCAAGCTATAAAAAAAGATATCTTAAAGATTCCATATATTGGATGGGCAAAATTAGACATTAATATAAAACATAAGGATTTGAAATCACCATTATCTGGAGTTCGTAAAAATAGTTATGTTTACTTAGTTCACTCATATCATGTGCAAACAAAAGATTCAAATGATACGAATGGTATTTATAATTACGACGGTATTAATGTAACTGCTGCAATTCAAAAAAATAATGTGATTGGTTTCCAATTTCATCCAGAAAAAAGTGGAGAAGTAGGAATGGGTATTATTAAAAACTTTATATCTCTATAAATGAAAGCTCTTATAATAGGCGTTGGAGGTCAAGATGGCTCCTATCTTGCTGAACTTTTATTAAATAAGAACTATAATGTAACAGGCACATCTAGAAATGTAGAATATAATAAATTCGATAATCTTAAAATATTAGATATTTTTAATGACATTGAGTTAATATCTCTTGATATAAAAAATCAAAAAAGTATTGAAAAAACCCTTCAGGAGCAAAAGCCTGATGAAATATATAATCTATCAGGGCAAACTTCTGTTGGAGCATCTTTTGAAGATAGAATTGAGACATATGAAAGCATCTTCTTGGGAACTTTAAATATATTAGAAGCAATAAAAAAAATAAATCAAAATATTAAATTTTTTAATGCCGGATCCGGGGAGATATTTGGTGGCAATAATGAGAATATTTCAAACGAAATTTCTGTTATTTCTCCAATGAGTCCTTATGGCGCAGCTAAGGCAAGTTCCTTGTACTTAGTGGATAGTTATCGTAAATCATTTAACATCTTTTGCTCAACAGGAATAACTTTTAACCATGAGTCTCCCTTAAGGCCAGAACATTTCGTAACAAAAAAAATAGTAAAAACAGCATTTGATATATCATCTGGTACTAAAGAAAAATTATCGTTAGGTAATATAAATATTAAAAGAGACTGGGGTTGGGCTCCTGAATATGTTTCAGCAATGCATTTAATTTTGCAGCAGGATATTTCTGATAATTTTATTATTTCAACTGGAAAGGTAACCTCTCTAAAGAATTTTATAGATATTACATTCTCTTTCTTTAATTTAGATTATAAAGATTTCTTAGAAATTGACCCTAATTTTATCAGGAAAACAGACATAGAAATTAACGGAGGAAATCCTAATAAAATATATAATGAAATTGGATGGAAATCTAACTTTGAGATAGAAGATATTGTTAATGAAATGTGTAAGAATATACAAAATTAGGATGCAATTATGAAAGTAGCTTTAATCACGGGTATTACTGGCCAGGATGGTTCTTATTTAGCCGAACTTCTCTTGAGTAAAGGCTATGAAGTGCATGGTATTAAGAGGAGAAGTTCTTCTTTTAACACATCAAGAATAGACCATATATATCTCGATCCCCATGAAGAAAATTCTAGATTCTTTCTTCACTTTGGCGACCTAACTGATAGCTCAAATCTTACAAGACTCTTAAGAAAGATTCAGCCTGATGAGATATATAATTTAGGTGCACAATCTCATGTTGCTGTATCTTTTGATTCACCTGAATATACTGCTGATGTAGATGCAATGGGCCCACTTAGGCTTTTAGAGGCAATAAGACTTCTTGGTATGGAAGATAAGACTAAATTCTATCAGGCATCAAGTTCGGAGCTCTATGGGTTAGTTCAAGAAACGCCTCAAACAGAAAAAACACCATTTTATCCAAGATCACCATATGCTGTTGCCAAGCTATACGCATACTGGATAACTATTAATTATAGAGAATCCTACGGAATATTTGCTTGTAATGGAATTTTATTTAATCATGAGTCACCTAGGAGAGGGGAGACCTTTGTTACTAGAAAAATTACAAGAGCACTAGCTAATATTTCTTTGGGACTTGAAGAATGTTTATATCTTGGAAATATGGATGCTCTTCGTGACTGGGGTCATGCCAAGGATTATGTAAGAATGCAATGGCTAATGCTCCAGCAAGATCAACCCAAGGACTATGTTATTGCAACAGGTAAGCAGATTTCAGTAAGAGATTTTGTATCGCTCTCATGCAAGTATTTGGGAATAGATATTGAATATAAAGGTAGTGGAGTAGAAGAAATTGGCATTATAAAAAATATAACAAATAATGAACTTATTAGTCTTAAGAAAGGTGATGTTATTGTTAAAGTAGATCCTAGATACTTTAGGCCTGCAGAAGTTGAAACATTACTTGGAGATCCTAAAAAAGCAAAAAATGACTTAGGTTGGGTTCCTGAAATATCTTTAGAGGAAATGTGCAAAGAGATGGTTCAGGAAGATCTAAAGCAAGCAAAAGAAACCTATCTCCTTAATGAAAATGGATTTAATAAAAATATTTCTAGAGAGTAGAAGTGCCTAGTATTTCAAAAAAGATTTTTATTGCAGGTCATAACGGCATGGTCGGATCGACTATATTAAGATTTCTTTCTGATGATAGCTCTAACGAGATCATGCTAGCTGATCGTAATGAATTAGATTTGTTAGACCAGAGAAGTGTAAATAATTTTTTTAAATTACATAAATTTGATGAGATGTACATAGCTGCGGCAAAGGTGGGTGGCATATATGCAAATAGCACTTTCCCAGCGGATTTCATCTATGAAAATCTTATGATTCAATGCAATTTAATTTCAGCAGCACATATTAATGATATAAATAAAATTCTTTTTCTTGGATCTTCATGTATCTATCCTAAATTAGCTAAACAGCCAATGGCAGAAGATTGTCTCTTGTCTTCTGAATTAGAGCCTACAAATGAGCCTTATGCAATTGCTAAAATTGCAGGGATAAAATTATGCGAAAGTTTTAATAGACAGTATCAAAGAGATTATAGATCAGTGATGCCCACAAATTTATATGGACCAAATGATAATTTTCATCCAAAGAATAGTCATGTTATTCCAGGCCTAATAAGGAGATTTCATGATGCCAAACAAAGTAGCAGTAACAATGTGGAGGTCTGGGGTACAGGGCTTCCTAGAAGAGAATTTCTACATGTAGATGATATGGCCAAAGGATCGATTTTTATAATGAATTTAAATAAAGAAATATTAGACAAAAATATCTCTCCCAACCAAAGTCATATAAATATTGGCTCTGGAGATGAGATTAGCATAGACCGGCTAGTTAAAACAATCAAAGATGTTGTTCAGTATAATGGTGAAATATCATTCAATTCAGATATGCCTGATGGAACTATGAGAAAGTTTCTCTCTGTTGATTTAATAAAAAAGCTAGGATGGTCTCATTCAATTAACCTGAGAGATGGCCTTTTGTCTACTTACAAGTGGTTTATTGAAAATCATAGCAATTCTAGAAGCCAATAATGATTAATTTAGTAGACATGGACTTACAACAAAAGCCGTTAAGAGAGTTTAGTAGATTTTATGAGAAAGCTCTCTTATCTAATCAGCAATCTATTGAAGCATCATGCGTCAGCACAATAAATATGCATAAAAAATCAGCCCATTCAAGATTTGTTAATATTAAGTACGTAAATAATCAAGATTTTATTTTTTTTTCAAATTATGAAAGTAACAAAGCTAATGAAATAAAAACATCTTCAAAAGTTTCTATGGCATTTTATTGGAATACAATTAATGTACAAATTAGAATAGAAGGTAACATAAATAAAATAGATGAGATTGTATCTGATAAGCATTTTAATATTAGAGGCGATGAAAAAAATGCATTAGCTATATCCTCCCGTCAATCAAGAAAAATTGATTCTTATGAATTAGTTAAAAAAAATTATAAAATTCAACTAGATAAAGCAAATAAAACATTCAAGAGGCCAATTTATTGGGGAGGCTACTCAATCTCTCCTTACTATTTTGAATTTTGGGAAGGCCACAAATCAAGGCTAAATAAAAGAGATGTATACGAAAAAAATTTAGATAACTGGAATCATTTTCTTCTTCACCCGTGAATAACATTTTATTGCGTAATTGAATAATTAGTATAAAATCATCCTCAAGAAATGATTTACTTTAAACAGAAACCTCATATAAATATCCTTATTGCTAATCATTGATGTTTAAAATTTCTTTAATTCTTCAAAATAGGTGAACTCATAGCTTCTCAAAAAAAAAATATAACTCCTATTAATGAAAAAATTAGAGCTAGCGAAGTAATGCTTATTGGTTCTAATGGAGAAAAACAAGGCTTAGTTAATTTTTCTGTTGCTTTAGAGTCAGCTCGAGTGGCATCACTAGATTTAGTTCAGGTATCACCTTCTGATGCAACACCTATAGTCTGCAAGCTCCTCGATTATGGAAAACACATCTTTGATAAGAAGAAAAGCCTTTCCTCTTCAAAGGTTAAGGTAAAAAGAAATACAACAAAAGAAATAAAATTTAGACCTTCAACAGATGTTGGTGATTATAATATTAAATTAAAAAAGGTTAAAAGCTTTATTCTTGACGGAGATAAGACTAAAATAAGCGTCCGCTTTAGAGGTAGGGAGATATTAAATAGTGACATGGGTCTTAATCTACTCAATAGATTAAGAGATGAGCTAGAAGATATAGCTCAAGTAGATCAAGAGCCTTCACTTGAAGGCAGGCAGTTGCTAATGGTTCTTTCACCTTTGAAAAAGAAGTAAATATAATTTTAAAAGAAGAGTAATATGGGATATAAACTAAAAACACATTCTGGAGCTGCTAAGCGTTTCAAGAAGACAGGCACTTCTGTTAAAAGCAAAAGTGCTCATAGAGCTCATATTCTTACTAAGCAATCAACAAAAAGAAAAAGACATAACAGAGGTCTAAATAAGCTATCAGGTATTGTGCTTAAGATGGCTTCAAAACTAATAAGAAGATAAATCATGCCAAGAACTACCAAATCAGTCACAGCTAGAGCAAAACATAAAAAGGTACTAAGTGCTACTAAGGGGCATTATGGCGCCAGAAGTAGACTATTTAGGACTGCCAAGCAATCAAATATTAAATCTTTACAATATGCTTTTAGAGACAGAAAGAATAAGAAAAGAGCTTTCAGATCTCTTTGGATAGCAAGAATTAATGCTGGAGCTAGAGAATTAGGAGTTTCATATTCTGTTCTAGTAAACTCTATGATAAAAAAAGACATTGCTTTGGATAGAAAAATTCTTTCTGATATAGCTATTACTGACAGCTCAACTTTCGAGAAGATTGTAAAAACAGCTACTAGCTAGATATACTGGTTTAATGTCAGTACATAAGGACATTTTACCCCCTGAGTTAATTAAAGACAGGGGTTCACTTCATCCAATAAATCATATGAAAGACTCTATTATGAATCTTTTGATTTCATTTGGTTTCGAGATTGTTGATGGCCCTGAAATAGAAACAGAAGAGTTTAATTTCGATATGCTTAATATAAAAAAATCCCATCCCGCAAGGCAGATGCATGATACTTTTTATGTTGAAAATAAATCAAATCTTTTAAGGACTCATACATCACCGGTTCAAATTAGAGGCATGCTTGAAAAAAAACCTCCATTAGCATTTATTTCTGGTGGAAAAGTTTATAGAAAGGATGATGATGCAACTCACTTGCCAATGTTTCATCAGGTTGAAGGTATATATGTAGACGAGAATGTAAGCTTTGCTCAACTTAAAGATCTAATTTACAAAATTATCTACTCACTATTTGGTGGGGATGTTAAGTTAAGGTTTAGGCCCTCATATTTCCCATTTACAGAGCCTTCGGCTGAGGTTGATATCTTATCAAAGGAAGGAAAGTGGCTTGAGATATTAGGATGCGGATTAGTAAATCCAATTGTTTTAGAAAATTGTAATATAGATTCCAATAAATATAGTGGCTTGGCATTTGGTTTAGGTATAGAAAGAATAGCTATGCTTAAACACGGTGTAACCGATATAAGAGAGTTCTATAAATCTAACTTAGATTTTTTGAGTCAGTTTAAATGAAAATAGCTTACAGTCATTTGGTTCGATGTATCAAAGAAAAACCTAGCATTAATAATGTGTCTGATAGGTTATTCCAACTTGGTCATGAGCATGAGATTGAAAATGATATTTTTGATATGGAATTTACACCCAATAGAGGCGATTGCCTCTCAGTTAATGGCTTACTGAGAGATTTAGCAGTTTTTTATAGTGTTGACCTAAGCCAAGAGATATATACTGAAAAACTTGATGAGCTTTCGATAGATTTTGAAAACTTAGCAGAAAGCATTTGTCCCAACATATCATTTCTTAAATTAGAAATTGATCAAGTTCCAGATTCATATAAAGACTATTTGGATAATTATTTTTTAGATCTAGGTTTGAATAAAATTAACTTCTTTACCGATGTGTCTAATTACCTGTCATATGAAACAGGCCAACCAACTCATTGCTATGATGCAAGTAAAATTAGTAGCAAACTTGTCTTTCATGAAATAGAAAGAGATGAGGAGTTTGAAACATTGCTTGATAAGAAAATTACTCTTGTAAAAAAGAATGCAGTCTTTTCATCAAATAATGAAGTAATTAATCTTGCAGGTATTGTTGGTAGTAAGAGTTCGTCATGTTCAACCGATACTAAGACAGTCATTATTGAATGTGCTTTCTTTCAGCCTGAGGCAATTATAGGCAAATCTTTAAAGTACGATATTCAATCAGAGGCATCTCACAAATTTGAGAGAGGTGTTGACCCTGAGTGCCATGATAATGTGCTCAGAAGATTGATCAAGGTTGTTAGTGAGCATGCAAACATTAAAGATGTATCTATTGTCTCTTTTAAGTCTAAAGATAATCCAATTTTTCGAATACCAGTTAATGTTCAAAGAATAAATCAAATAATCGGTATTAATATAAGTGAAAGTGAATACTTAAATTACCTTTCAAAACTAGGCTTTGATACTGAGGGAGGCTTCGTTACAGTCCCGTCATTTAGAAGCGATGTAAAAACAAACAATGATTTAGCAGAAGAGATTGCGAGAGTTGTAGGATATGACAATGTTGCAACATTAGATATAAATATTCCTAAAAATAAGAAGTTAAATCATAAGGATATTGAAAAAAAATTAAGATACTTTCTAATAGACCATGGTTTTTATGAAGTTATTAACTCTCCATTTGTAAATCTTGATTCAGATTTAGCAATTAAAGTTGATAATCCATTAGATTCGAATAGAGAATTTATAAGAACAAATTTAACCAATTCTTTAGTAGAGAATCTTTTATTTAATGAAAGAAGGCAAAAGGACTCAATCAAGTTATTTGAGATCTCAGATGTTTATTCATCTAACAATGGCATTCATAAGAAAAGAAAATTATCTATTATTGCTAGTGGAAGAGTTGGTCTAAACTATGAAGAATTCTCAAAAAAAATTAATAAGAAATACCTATCAGCATTATTTCAAAAAATTTCTCCAAATGAGATTTTTGATTTTAACGTACTATCAAGAGATTTATTAGATACAAAAATAAAGAATGAAATAATTAGTCTGGAAGTTGATATCGATAAGTTTTCTATTGATATTCTTTCCTACGTAGAAATTTCTAAACCTCCTGTAAGTTTTGTTCAATACAATCCTATATCTGACTTACCATGTTCCTTTAAAGATATCTCATACTCAATTAAAGATTATAGTAAAATCCAAGAGCTTCAGGATCTATTGCTTGGTTATAAAAGTGATATTATAAAAAATATTTATATTTTTGATTACTTTGAGAATGAAAAACAAGAAGAGATTAAAATTGGTTTTAGATTTACTTTTCAATCCAAGGAAACGACCTTAAACTCATCTGAAATTGAATTAGTTTATAATGACATAATAAGTGAATCCCTGAAAATTATTGGAATATCAATTCCAGGAATTTAATTTTTTATATGAATTTAAGCAAGAAAAATTTAAACGAAAATATATCTAGAAAAACTGGTGCTTCAATTGAAGACAGCTCCAAAATGTTAGAATCTTTTCTATCTATCATTAAAAAAAATACAAGATCAAAGAATGTTAAATTAGCGAGCTTTGGCTCTTTTCAATATAAAAAAACACTAGAGAGACAAGGAAGAAACCCAAAAACCAAAGAATTGTATATAATACCAGTTGCTAGAAAATTATTTTTTAAGGCATCTAATACAATAAAGGCGGCTATAAATTGAACAATCTTCATAAAATCATAATTTCATTAACTTTCTTTTTTTCATTTAGCCTCTTGTTTGCACAAGGTTTTGATGAAAAATTCTTAACTGGCTTGCCTAAAGATGTAAGAGAGGATGTTTTAAAGGAGCTCGAGGTATCCCAATCTAGTACAGAAGGGAGTACAGTAATCGAAAGAAGGCCTATATCAAAGCTTAAGTTAGAAGAATCACAATCAGAAAGGTATGGAATAGATTTTTTTAACTCTGTTCAATCTTCATTTATGCCGATTAATGATCCTAATATAAATGGTGATTATATTCTTGATTTTGGAGACGTATTAGATGTTTATTACATTGGGGTACTTAATCAAAATTTGACAATGCAAATATCTAGAGATGGCTCAATAAGCCTTCCAAAAATAGGCCCTGTTATTATATCTGGACTGACTCTAAGACAAGCTTCTAGTTTAATACAAGCTAAAATTAAAGCTTCCTTGACAGGAGTTGAAGGCTATATAACTTTATCTAACCTCAGGGATATACAGGTGTTAGTCACAGGTGAGTCGTCATACCCTGGAGTTTATACTCTTAATGGAAATTCAAATCTTTTACATGCGTTAAATGTTAGTGGCGGGATTTCAGAAAATGGATCTTTCAGATCTATAGAGATTAAAAGAGATGGTAAAACTATTAAAATTGTTGATTTATATGATCTTATAATATTTGGAAATGCATCCTTTACTCATAGGTTGCAATCAGGAGATACAATATATGTGCCCCCAGCAAAAATTTTAGCAAGAGCTGGTGGAGGGTTTAATAGGACTGGTATATTTGAGTTCAAAGAAGGTGATACGTATAAAGACTTGTTAACTATTGTTGGTGGTACGTCTAGAGCAGCTCTGTCAGATAATTACTTGATAAATACTTATAATAACGGTAAATTTCAAACAGTTGATCTGAATATAGTTGAATTACTTTCAAGAGAAATTGTAAATGATGATTCTATATATTTTGAAGAATACTCTATTGGAACAATCTCTCTTAAGGGTATGGTTAAATTTCCAGGGGTCTATTCAATAACTAATAATGATACTTTAAGTTCTATAATAAATAGAGCAGGTGGATACCTAGATCAGGCCTATACTTTCGGTGGCCAGATCTATAGAGAAAAAGCAAAATTACTTGAGAAAGAGAATAATACTAATTTATATAATGACTTTATTAAATATATTGTCGGAAGTTTTAATAAAGGAGTTATTGTAGATACAACTTTACCCGCTCTTCTCCAAGAACTAAAAAATAAAGAAGTTTCTGGAAGGGTTAGGGCTGAATTCAATCTTAATATGATAGCTCTTAATAAAGAACTAGACACCCTTCTTAGAGATGGGGATATAATTTTTATACCTAAATACGATGAAAGTATTTATGTATATGGTGAGGTTGTTAGTCCAGGTACTACCAGATATGAATACCAAAATAGTCTGAGCGATTATGTTAAATTCACAGGTGGGCTATCGCCATACGCTGATTCTTCAAGAATTGTTGTTATAAGTCCGGATGGCAAACCATCAATTAAAAGTAGAAACAAACTATTTAACCAACAAGACTCTTTTGATATATATCCAGGCTCTGTAATTTACGTTCCTAGGGACTTGAATCAGGTTGAGGGACTTCGGATTGCAGAAGTTGTTGCGCCAATATTTAGCAGCCTTGCGCTTTCTTTAGCATCCTTAAGTGCGATCAATGATTAGTGAAATTGAAAATAATAACATTAGTTTTATTAGTTATTAGTTTAAACGTTTTTGCTGGTTATAAAGATTATATTTATTCTGATAAAAATATTTCTTACAACTCATTTGGCCAAGCTGGCTTAATTTATCTTCCATCAGCTGATCAAAAAGAAGAAGCCGATGTAAGTTTTACCCTTTCTAGAAATAATATATGGAAAATGGGAACCATAACAGTCACCCCATTCAATTGGTTGGAAGCAAGTTACTTTTACTATAGACCAGAAGACATCTATTGGGGCAATAAACTTGGTCTTTATCTAGACAAAGGATTTAATTTAAAATTTTCATATAAACCAAGAAATAAATCTTTACCAACTATAGCAATAGGGTTAGATGACTTCGCTGGTACAGGGCTTTTTACAAGAGAATATTTAGTTACAACCTTTAATTTAGAGTATTTAAAACTTACTACGGGTATTGGCTGGGGCAAGTATGCCAATAAGAATACCTTCACTAATCCCCTGTCATTTATTAGCGATAGTTTTTTGACTAGGCAAGAAAATTCAAGTCAATATTCTTTAGGAGGAAAGCCTTCATATGATACCTGGTTTAAGGGTGAGGCAGCTTTATTTGCTGGTATTGAGTACTTTATACCTTATGCAAAAGGAGCTAAATTTAAAATAGAATATGAACCATTCAATTATTTTAATTTTGGTATATATGATCCTATTGACCTTTCTCAAGAATTACGTAAAAAAGACAGTAATCTAAATTTTGGGATATCAATGCCTTATAAATATGGAAATTTTGATATCTCCTATATTAAAGGCAATACTCTTAACTTATCTTTCAGCACAGGCTTAAACTTTAGCAAAGTAAGAAAAAATAAAAATTTTGAACCAAAAATTAAAAAAAATTATAAAACTTATAGTAATAAAAATAATTTTTATAATGATCTATTAGCTAATTTAAACAATAATAAAATTTATTTGCAAACAGCAAATATCACCAAAGACAATGTAGAACTAACAGTTGAGTCACCCAATCTAAGTAATAATATCTCTTCATCCTATCGTGCAGCACTCATTACAAATAAAGTTGCTAAATTACATGATTATAAATTTAACAAGATAAGCGTCGGTCACTTATTATCGGGAATGCAAATTAATAATATTTCTTATTTATCAGATGATCTCAAGCATTCCTCCCTTATTAAAAAATATGAATTAAAAAGGAATGCGTTGATTGAAGACCCAGATTCTTCAGGTTATACCTCACATGAATTTAAGCCAATTGTTCAATTTCCAGTTGTATTCAAAAATATTTCTCCTGTGATTAGAAGCCATGTTGGATCCCCTGAAAAATTTTATTATGGTGGCTTGAGTTTAAGCGCTGCTGTTGAGGTTCAGTTTTCAAGAAATTTAGTATTAAACTCTATTATTGGCTATTCATTGATAGATAATTTTGATGATAAAGAATCACAGCCAGATTCTTTGCTTCCAAATGTCAGAACAGATATTGTCAGATACCTTCAAACTAAAAAATATATTGAAAAACTATCATTAGATTACTTTTCATCCCCATTCAAAAATGTTTATACCAAATATTCAGCTGGTATATTGGAGCTCATGTATTCTGGATACGGAGCAGAGATCTTATATAAGCCTTTTGATAAAAATTTTATGATAGGCTATGAAAGCTATAAAGTTAGTAGAAGGGATTATAAGCTAATAACTGGAACCCTTGATTATGAGGTAAAAACTAATCATTTAAATTTAGTTTATCAGTCCCCACTAACAGGACTTAGATTAAAATATAGTTATGGCAATTATCTTGCAAGAGATAATGGCTACACTTTTGATTTTTCTAGAGCTACTAAATCTGGTTTTAGAGCAGGTTTTTTCTTCTCAAGAACAAATATTCCTGAAGAGTTATTTGGTGAAGGTAGTTTTGATAAAGGATTTTATTTTAGCTTCCCTACTGACATATTTTCTCAAGATAGATCTAAAAGCTCCCAAGGTTTTGGAATAAAAACCTTGACAAGAGACGGCGGTCAGAAATTAATTATAGATAATAATCTTGTAGATTATATTCAAAATGCAACTAACTCTGATTTAAAAAGAGGGTGGAATGAATTTTAAAATAAATATTTGTTTGCTCTCAGTATTACTTATCTCTAGTTGTAATATTTCAAACTCTGAATTTAACGTAAATAATCTTAAATCTTTTAATTTTATAGATTCTGATCCTGGTTCATTGATCTTGTATATTGGTAATACAAGTCATATTTACACGTCTAGTAATAAAGAAAGCTCCATTGTTAAATGGTCTAGCGATACAACTAATAATATTTTTGTTACACGAAATGGAAAGATTTCAGAAACTGTAGGTTATGAATATAATATTCAGATAGTAGATCTAAAATTCCTCGATACCTTCTCTAAAGTAATAGAGGGAGGAAGTTATTCATTAGATTATTCAGTAAGGCTTACAAATCCAGATTCTGGATTTTTACCTGCCACATCAGTTTTTACCTTTATTGGTAAAGTTAATGCAATTAGCGATACTAAATCTGACTCTTTTAAACTAGCTTTAATAAAAGAAAATTTTTATATAGACTCTATTAGATGGTCTGGAATTAATTATTATTGGATAGATGAAGATTTTAAGGTCTGGGAGTCAAGACAAACTATTCATCCATATAAAAACCATTTTAAATATAAAAGATATTTAAAAGACTCTTAATTTTAAAAAAAAAGTTCATATATAATTATAAAAATGAAAGTATCCATAATTACTGTTACTTATAACAGCGCAGCAACAATAATAAAAACTTTAGAATCGGTTTCAGAACAAACCTATAAAAATATTGAACATATTATTATTGATGGCCAGTCCAATGATGACACCTTAAAAATTATAAATACTTTTCCACATATCTCTAGCTGTACCTCAGAGTCAGATACTGGTATTTATAACGCCATGAATAAAGGTTTAAAAATAGCAACTGGGGATATTGTAGGTTTTTTAAATTCTGATGATTGGTTTTTCAACGATAAGATAATAGAGGAATATGTTGAAGCATTTAGCTCAAATGATATTGATGCAGTTTATGGTGATTTATGCTTTGTTAAAGATGAATCAAATAAATTTTTTTTTCGTAAATGGACATCAAGTAATTATAAGAGCCAATCATTTGTCAAAGGCTGGGTACCACCTCACCCAACATTTTACTGTAAAAATAAAATTTTTCGTAAATATGGTAATTTTGATGATAAATTATCATTTGCAGCTGATTTTGATATTATGTGTAGATTTTTTAGCAATGATAAATTTAAATCTCTTTACATTCCAGGCATTAAGATAAATATGAGGCTTGGTGGTGCTACAACAAAAAACTTTAAAAATATTCTATTAGGTAATATTGAAATTTTCAATTCTTTGCATAAGAACAATTTTAAACCTGGCATAACCTTTTTTATCTGGAAGGCATTTAATAGGGCATCACAACTACTTAATAGGAAATCTGTATGAAGAACATAAATAAAATTACAATTATAGGTGGGTCAGGTTTTCTAGGTTCCAATTTATCTAATAAGCTTAAATTATTAAATAAGTCTTTCGAAATCATTGATATAAAACTTAACGATGATTTCAATGATGTAACACACATTGCTGATGTTACAGATATAGAGAGCTTAAAAAATACTATTTCTGGCGATGTTCTTGTTAATTTAGCTGCAGAGCATAGGGACGATGTAAGGCCAATCTCTAGATATGATGCTGTAAATATTGGCGGAGCTAGAAATACATGTAAATTAGCTGAGTTAAGAAAAATTAATAAAATAATTTTTACAAGTACTGTAGCAATTTATGGTCTTTCTGATGAGCCTAAAGATGAAAATAGCCCAGTAAGTCCATTTAATGAATATGGTAGAACCAAATGGGAGGCTGAAAAAATATATACTAATTGGCAAAAAAAAGATCCTGCTAATAGGTCCCTCGTAATTATTAGGCCAACAGTTATTTTTGGTAAGAACAATAGAGGAAACGTGTTTAATCTTTTAAAACAAATTAATAGTGGCTTTTTTGTTCCTATTGGTAAATGTAAGAATCTAAAATCAATGGCTTATGTTGAAAATGTTGCTTCTTTTATAAATCACAGCCTATCTAGTAATCCAGGTGTTCATATCTTTAATTATGCTGATAAACCAGATTTAGAACTAAATAAAATAATAGATATCTCAAGTAAATCACTAGGAAAAAAAAGTAACAACAAAATATATATACCATATCGATTTGGTCTTATGCTTGGTTATATAGCAGACATCTTCTCATTTATTTTCCGAATAAATTTACCTATTAGCTCTATTAGAGTTAAAAAGTTTTCCGCTAATACTTCATACTCATCAATAAATATTAAAAATTTTGACGATGTCATAAGCCTTGAGGAATCATTAAAAGAAACTATAAAATATGAATTTAATAATTAATTCTTATAGATTAGATCGCTTCCAAAGAATATAATTATCACTCATAAAATTATTTTAATTCAAAACATGGATAGTCACAGATTAAATATAGGATGCGGCGACACTCCCTCAAGTGGCTGGATTAACATTGATAACTCTATTAGTATAAGACTTGCTAATTACCCACTAATCACTAAATTATTAACTTTTTTAAAGTTACTAAACAGTAATCAAAAAAACTACATTGATTTTTGTAAGTCAAATAATATTATTTGGGCTGATGTTGTACAAAAAATACCATTTAAGGATAATTCGGTAGAAGCTATATATACCTCTCATATGCTTGAGCATCTAGATAGAGATGATGCAAGGGTATTTTTATTAAATGCAAAAAAAGTTTTAAAGCCCGGTGGTATTTTTAGAATTTCAGTTCCAGATTTTCGCATGTTAATCGAAGGGTATATGGATCATAATTCAGTAGATAAATTTCTTGAAGATTCACTTCTTACAATTACTGCTCCAAAAACTATTATCCAAAAGATCAATCTACTAACGACAGGTCTTAGGCATCACCAATGGATGTATGATTCAAGATCATTAATATCTCTTCTAAAGGACTGCGGTTTCATAAATGTTATAGAGGTAAGTCATAATACGTCTAATATCTTTAATCAGAATGGCTTAAACCTAGAAGAAAGATCTGAAGAATCTATTTATATTGAATGCTCGGTTGACTAGAGGCCTTTCTTTAATATATATGACCCGGACGACAGTCTAAAAATCTTATTAAATAAACTTCTCAATTTGCTAGAGTGGTATTGAGAGCAATATTCAAGATTAAGATTTTTTGCTATTAATTTCATTGATTTCTCAGTGAATACATTAATATGGCCCTCAGGGACCTTGTAAAGATCTATTTCGATTAGTTTCTTAAAAAAAGACGAATATTTATTATGAATAGCAGTCATAACCTTTAAAGGAACTTGAATTGACAGCGATAGCATTCTTCTTAGCCAGTCATTTGGAGGAACTGCAATAAAAAATATCCCACCCGGTCTTAAGACTTTAGCAACGTCTTCTAAAAAATCTAAAGGACTTGAGACATGTTCTACAACTTGATCAAGTATTATAATATCTGCATGTTTTTTTATAAGATTAGAATTATATTTCGAGTTAATTACATTAAGATTTAGCTTGTCATTAGCATATTTTGAAGCCTCGACCATTGGTTCTACTCCATAACACTCATAATCCATTGATTCTGCAGCTACTAATGACCAACCAGCACCACAGCCTATATCTAATAATATTGATTGTTTTTTTTTGTTAATATAGCTACTTTCCAAATAAGTTAATAATTTATTAACTCTTTTTAGTGAGTACTCTTTGCTATCAATGTATCCATTAAATGTGTTATGGCTAAAGGTTGAATCATCAATTTTATTAGAAGGAACTTTGCTGAATAGCATTTTACAATTACTGCATTGTAAAATATGAATTCTTTTATTAGAAATTTCACCTTGTATATCTGTATAGTAAATTAACTGGGATTTACAGATATTACAATTTTGATAGTCCATTATTTTATATTTAATTAAAAAATTATCGATAAAAGAAGCACTGAATATAGTTTTACCCATGTTCAGTGCTCATAAGAAATTCTAGCCAGATGTTGAGGTGCTAGAAGTTGTTGTTGTTGTATTCGTATTTGTTGACGAAGTTGTCGTTGTAGGTGTTGTATTCGTATTCGTATTCGTATTCGTATTCGTATTCGTATTCGTATTCGTATTCGTATTCGTATTCGTATTCGTATTCGTAGCAGGAGTCGGTGCTGGAGTCGGTGCTGGAGTCGGTGCTGGAGTCGGTGCTGGAGTCGGTGCTGGAGTCGGTGCTGGAGTCGGTGCTGGAGTCGGCGCAGGAGTCGGTGCTGGAGTCGGCGCAGGAGTCGGTGCAGGAGTCGGTGCTGGAGTCGGCGCAGGAGTCGGCGCAGGAGTCGGCGCAGGAGTCGGTGCAGGAGTCGGAGCTGGAGATACGTCATCTCCTCCAGAGAGAAGAGCAGCAGCAGCAGCTACAGCAGCAGCAATTGCTCCTGCATCTAGTACCTTTTCTTTAGTTACTTCTTCTACTGAAGACTCTGTGTCGTCATTTGCATTATCTTCAGCTTCTTGAGCAGAGATGTCTGTAGCAAATATGCCATAAAAAAAACTAAATACAGTTCCCCAAATAACTCTAAACTTTGATTTTATAAATTTTGCCATTTTTTTTATCCCTATTAATAATTGAATGGTTGAAAAAGCACACCAAAGCGCTGACAACCCAAAATACGATTATATAGCAAATTATTGAAATAAAACAAACATTATTGATAATAAATACACACATAGCTAAATTTATGGACTTTCTATTATTGAAATGCATATTTTAATATAAGTTACTATTAGTTAGACTATTAAACTAAAATAGTTAGTGTTTTCAGGTCTTAGGCCACAAACTAAAGCATAGAAATCTATCTAAAAAGTCTTAGCCACATAAATTAATACATTCACTATATATATGTAGTATTAGTTGTATAATTTATACACAAATTTAACTAAATGTAATTACAATTACATTCATTAGAGCTCATAGTTCATGAATCACAAAATATTAATATCAACCTTATTATTTTCTATAATCTTAAGTGCAGCAGATACTGAAATAAAAACTTCTTCAGGTGTCTCTTCAGGCTATGTTAACTCCGGTGTTTTAAATTGGGATGATATCCCATATGCAAAGCCACCTATTGCAAATCTCCGCTGGAAGGCACCTAGAGAAATTACTAATTCTAATAATATTTTATTACCTAAGGATGGTAATTTTTGTGTTCAAAGGCCATCTGGCATGGGAGGTTCAGAGGGAGAGGGCTACTTTTCTGGAACTGAAGACTGTCTGTATTTAGATATTAAAGCCCCTAAAAACCCATCTGAAAAACATCTTCCTGTAATGTTCTGGATTCATGGTGGTGGAAATACATCGGGATTAAAAGACGTTTATGATTTTTCAAAAATGGTTAAACGCCATGATGTAATTGTCGTATCTATAAATTATAGATTAGGACCTTTTGGTTGGTTTACCCATCCAGCTATACAAGGCTTGCAAAGTGGCCTAGACAAAACATCTAATTTTGGGACTTTAGATATTATTGAAGCTTTGAAATGGGTTGAATCTAATATATCTTTGTTTGGTGGAGATCCCAAAAATGTTACTATTTTTGGAGAATCTGCAGGCGGTCATAATGTATTTTCTTTATTAGCATCCAAAGAGGCTAAGGGACTTTTTCACAAAGCTATTTCCCAGTCAGGCTATACAACAACAATTCAAGCAGATTTAGCGTTTAAACAAGAAAGTTATAGCTCCACTTCAAATTATGCAAGTTTCAATATTGTCGACAAAGTCTTGCAAAAAAATGCTGTAAAGATTAATAAATCCAGCTTAGATAAAAAAGAACTAAGAAAAATTCTATTAGATCTATCTGCAAAAGATTTTTTTAGTCACTATGCAAAAAGACCTTCCTATGAAGATATTCCTTTAATGACAGCTGATGGAATCGT
>Ga0209830_10000260_pt1 | contig 59595 bp, 43 predicted proteins | sample ArcticOcean_MG_C_12_FD_187439 | JGI IMG/M metagenome (GOLD analysis project Ga0209830, IMG submission 187439) | Marine microbial communities from western Arctic Ocean - ArcticOcean_MG_CB8_130 (SPAdes) (version 2) | ecosystem: Environmental > Aquatic > Marine > Oceanic | place: Arctic Ocean...
ATCACCACTACAAGTTCTCATCAATAAGATGATTCCTACCAATCCAATAATTAATACTTCTTTAAAGTATTTTTGTAAAATTTTAAAGATAATGCTCATAATTCTTTTCCCTCAATTCGTCAAAGGCTGATAATCTATTTGCCTCTAGTTCTTCTATTTCCTTAGTACCGATATCAATCATTTCCTGTATCTCGGCTTTTACTTCATCTATTGATTTTGGCAATTTCCACTTCTCAACAGTTCCATCTTCGTTAACATACTCATATTCTTCTTTAACTTCAGTAAGAGAATGTTTTAGTTCTTCTAATTTTTGTTTTCCATAAACAATCATCTTAGTCCAAACTTTATAATTCTGAAATGGAGCAAACATGCCATCTACTCTAAGTATAGTTTCTCTTTCAGTAGTACAACCCATACAAAAACCTCCGTTTTGAATAAATTGTATATCGTTATTGGTTTTTTTAATTGTCTTACAAGTAGGATTCTTGCAGCTATTCTTTTCTTGAAGATATTTTCGTATCTTTTGGAAAGCATCATGGTTCTTACCTGTTTTTACTGTATATCCTTCTTTCTTTTCGAATTTATGATTATCATCTTCCCAAACATCACCCACATTATGAGAGATATCTGCTTTATCATAACCAACGGTTGTATTTTTAGCATATTCACCAGTTTGCACCATGTCCATCAACTTTCTACGAGTTGGGTGCATATATTTTTTCTTAAATTCTTTTCCCATTATTACACATTAGGTTATATTGTTGTATATAAATATATAAAAATAGAGAAACCGTTATTTTTAGAAGAAAATACCGAGTATTTGATTTACAGATGCAAACGTTCCTGTTAACTTAAATGTACTACCATTATATACGAATACAATTCCCTCATTTGGTACAATTTTCTTAGAACCACCGATTGATTGTAATCTACCAAGTTCTAATTTAAGCTTTTCAATCTTTTTTGGGTCACCTGATTTCTTAACATCTTTAATTGTCTTATCAATTCGTTTTTTCATATCACGAACGGCTTTATCAGGGTTAACTGTAAGTGCAGATGAAGTAAATTCTAATACTTCAGCTCCCAATCCTAAGAATATCTCTTCGAACTTCATTAAGTTGGTTTTACCAATCTTCTTTTGGTCTTCTTTATCTGTTTTCTTAGCCCACTCTAATGTTTTTTCATCATTAAAGTTCTTTTTATCTAATCTAAAACCCTTTTCCATGAATGCCCATCTCTTAACTAATCCCATTTTGGTTTTGTTATCAAGTGATGTAGGTGAATTCTTATCTACCCATTGTTCCCACCATGCTTGGTGATAGTTTGCAACACCATCAGTATCTTTTAAACTAAATTCTTTCTGTAATTTAGATATCTGTGATGAATATTTAGATTTACTCTTGTTTAAGTTCTGTGATTTGGGTAATTTGATTACAGGTGGTCCTTGGATTGTATAATTATCTTGTACATCCTTATTAACTTGTTTAATCATACCAGCTAGTACTCTTGCTGCATCACCATTCTCACCAATTGCAATTCCATCCATATTAAATTCCATAGTTCCATGGAATACCAATAATGCTTGTCCATAAGGAATAACATTAACTGATGTTGGATAAATTACTTCAAGGTTCATGAAACATGCTCCTTGTTTGAATACTTTATCTCTTTGTTTTTCGGATAATGATTTTATAGAATCTGAAAGGTCTTTCATTGCAAAGTTATAAGCTTTTTCTAATTCACCTCTACCAGCAAATTTATCAGCAACTGCTTTAATATCTAAAGCATTCTCACCTTTGTTCTTTAAGTGTCCTTTATTACGAGCTGCTACTAATCTTCCATCTCTCCATGAAATAGCCAATGCTTGACCATCTGTTTTTTCTCGTGTGAATTCTAATGTACCCTCTAAGGCACGATTTACTATATCTTTAAGTTGTCCAAAGGTTAAATTGATATCAGTATCAAATGGATGAGACATATGCCCATACGCACCACCTTCTTGAAGTAATTTAGTTTCATTTATGTTTTCATTGATTAGTTGTTGTGGTGTTTTGGTGTTTGGTAAAAACATTTCAACTAACTTATTATCAATATCACTTATTAACTGTTCTATACTATCCATATTTTCGTTTTCTTTAGATTCACCCAACCCACCTTTATCATGTTTTGAAAATTTACCTAATTTATCAAATGCTCTGAATGATTTTAACTTATCTTGTTTTACAGGTCTCATATCAGATAGTTGTTTGTATCTCATGTGGTTTTTAACAATGTAATATACATTTGCTGCATTACCATCAACCGATTCTATAAACTTTTTATACTTCTTTACTAATGAAGCAGATACTTTCTCATGTCCAAAGTGTGTGATGTGTCCTTTCTTTGGGTGAATACCCGCAGTTTCATCTTTTCCTATATCATGGAACATTGCTGCTATTGCAATATCAATATCATCTTCTTTGATTGAACGATTCACAACCATAATAGTATGTTTAAGAACATTACCCTCTGGATGTTTATCTACTCTTTGACCAAAGTTCTTTAGATTGTAAACTCTCTTTTGTAAATCAGAAGGCATCTTTTTAAATAGTGATTTAAAATCTGTGATTCCTAAATCTTTTAAACCTTCTTTTAAGTTTGTTATTTGGTTAGTTTTCTTCCAAGCTTTTTTACTAAATACAACATCATCTTTTACCATCATTATCATTAATGCTCTACCGAACTTTAACTTATCTTTAATATGAGTAAATTCTTTATTATCTTTTCTAGCCCATTTGTACCATAATGCCGATAGAGTTAAAAACATCTTTCCACCATTATCTTTATTTTTTAGAAGTTCCCTTTTAAACATTCCTCTATTTTTGTATGCATATTTTTTAAAATCTAAATATACAAACTCATTAGGAGTATCCATTGGAAATGGTTTACCTTCTTTAACTGGTTTTGCTTTTAAAAATGCTTGGTCTACAATATCTTCATTCTTTTTTTCGAATTTTTCAACTTCCTTTGCTCGTAATGTTGGTAAGAATCTGAATTTAGCTCTTTTTATTATTCTACCTTTTTTTCTTACTACATTCTTATGAACTACTTGAGTTTGTGCAATAGATAAATCAGCTTTCTTAATACCAGGATATAATTCTTCGGAGAATTCAGCATAAACTTGTCTATATGCCATCTTGTAAGCAATCTTCTTAAGTTTAGAAAGAGGTTTTCTACGTTTCATTGTTCTTGCTCTTCTTCTAGCAATTTCCTTACCCTTCCCTGCCATTGCTGCTTTTCTTCTCAATCTATCAGCAGGTCTCATCTTACCTCGTTCATCCAAATCCTCGGATTCAATTGTGTATTTTGCATCTGATGATTTAAAATCATCTTTTCTCATTATGGTTTTAGCGATTAGTTTATTCGCTTGTTTCATAAATGGAATATTAAGGTTTGTTCGATTATCCTTTACTACAATTTGATTATATTGATTAAGGAATTTTATAAAATCTTTTTTCTTTTTACCCAATCGTTTAAAGAAACCAATTAATTCTGCATTAGATACTTCCTTTCCGTTTCTCGGGTCATTTAACCTATCGAAGAAATGTTTGCCTGTAAGAACTGTATCTACCGGATTCAATTGTTTATCTGCAAACTTATCAATCTTTTGTAAGTCAGACATTGGCATTTCATTTAAGAAATTTTCTCTTTCTTTATTTTTTATCCACAATCCAATTTCTGCACCTTTGATATCAGAGGGTACATCGTTTCCACCAACTGATAGTTTAAAACTTACAAACTTCTTCATATCCTTTCCAATCGATTTACCAAAATCTACTATTTGGTTATCAGAAAGTGAAGTTTTTTGTTGTAGTTTTTTATAAACACCAACTTCTTCTGGTTTAAAATATTGTAATGATACTAAAAATACAATATCATTTTTTTCAGCATTTGTATATGATAACTTATTTAATAGTTTTCCTAATAATGATGGAGAATTCTTTTTTAGAAGTACTGATAGGAATACAATGTAATCAGTAGTTTTAATATATGGTTTATTTATTTTAAGATTTGGTAAAATTTGAGAAGTGAATCCAATTTTATCACACAACTCCATATACTTCTTTGTATCCTTTGATGTTTTAAGTGATTTTACAAATTCATCTCTAATTCTTTCAGCTGGAAGTGATTTAAGTGATGGGTCTTTTTGTAACGCATCTAATAACTCCTTATCTAAACTACCACCCATTCTTGATTGAAATCTTAAAGCTCTTAATTTTCTTAATGGGTCTTCATCAAATCTCTCAACAGCATTTCCAACTGTTCTAATGTTTTTCTTTTTAAGGTCTGCAATTCCACCAACTAAATCAACTATTTCTTTTCTTTCAATATCATAGAATAAAGCATTTATAGTTAAATCTCTTCGTTTTACATCTCCTTCAATATCTGTATATTCTACTGAATCAGGTCTTCTACCCTTTCCAATATCTTTTCTGAATGTTGCAACTTCATGTCCACCAACGATTACAATTCCCAATCCCATTCCAGTACCTACATCTTGAGATGTTTTGAAACCACCATCTTTACCAATCTTCATTGTTTCTTCTGGTTTAGCATCAGTTGCCAAATCAAAATCTTTTGGGGATTTACCTAAAATAGCATCCCTAACTGCTCCACCTACTATATAAAGTTTTTTACCGTTTTTTTTAAATTGCTTTTGTAGTTTAACAATATCCGATGGTACTTTTAGTTTAAAATTTTTAGATTCATTTAAACCCATCTTTTCTTGCCACGATTCAAATGCATCGAAATCATATTCTTGTTTCTGAGAATCCCATCCACATGAATGACATAAATACTTCTCACTATCATCAGATTCGATTTCCCATTGATGATTACATTTTTCACACTTTACTTCTGTTCCTGCAAGTTCTACAATATAATGGTCAAATACATTTGGTTTTTTTGGTCCGTATCTGAAAGTTACTACCTTCTTACCATTAATTGTTGGTAATCCATGTTCATCTTCACCAATAGATTTAACAACTACCTTTTTGTTTTTGAATTTACCCATTAAAAGAGTATCTCCAATTTCTACTGGTAATTTAATTACTTCTTTTAATGAATTTTCAAATTCATCTTGTGATTTCTTATCACCACTTTGAGAATCTAATGATTGTTCTTTTTCATCTTTATTAGTTTCCAATCCATTTACTATTGAATATCCTACTAACGATGCTTTTCTTGTTACGTGTTTGAACCATTTAGAATAGGCATCACTTGAATAGATATCAACTTGATTAGTTGCAGTTTGTGCACCAAGTACACCTGCTGGGAATGGAGTTACTGCTTTAACAGGTCCGTTTGGGTAAGTTGGGTGTTCATAATAATCTTCTAATTCCTTAGTAGTTATCATGTTTACAATATCATAACCAATCTTAGCTGCTCGTTTTGCATTTATACTTTTGAATACTTCATAGTTTGGAAAAAATACATTTGGTCCATCATCCGATTGTCCTGTTCCTGATTTTGAACTTTCATTTATTAACCATTCTTCAATTTGTTCTTTTGAAATGAAAATACCTTCGTTTAATTTTGAAGTAATTAAATTAAAGATGGTTTTATTGAATTTGTTATATGCTCTATCTGTAAAGAAATCTTTCTTTTGTTCATCTGAACCGTTTGATAATCCATTACGAACTTCAGTACCGCTTACAGAATTACCTGCCATTGGTGCTACATAAACGTATCCTCTATCTCGATATCCTTCAGTTGGTTCACCCTTATATGGTTGGAAATATTTTCCACCTAAACGTGCTTTATCCTTCTCACCAACTACTGTAATAAATGCAGTTGTATCCTCATCAAACTTTTTAAGTATTTCTGTTGGTTTGTAGTTATTCTTAACTTGATGTATTTTGGATTTTGGAATTCCAAACATCGTTGTCATGATTTTTACCTTCTCATTGAATTTGAAAGGTGATTTTAATTTATCAGTTTTATTAGAACTTCCTATAAACACGTTATCCTTACCGAACTTCTTTACAAGATGCTGATACGTTCCATAATGTCCTTTGTGGAATGGTTGAAACCTACCCACATAGATAACTACGGTTTTTTTAATGGGATTATCACCCAACATTATACTCTCTACGAGAAATTTGGAAAGTTCATTCATATATGGTACACCTTATCAGTATATAAATATGGAGGAAATCAGAATTAATGATTTTTGTAGATAAAGGGGTCTCTTTTACGAAGTTCCTCTAATTTCTTTTTATAAAGTTTATCTCTCTTACGATTTTTAAAGTAAGTGATAATTTTTTTGATTAGGTTCATTTTTTATTAGAGTATTTAGATTTTTAATATAACAATTACCTACTTTTTTTGCATCGTAGGAAAGTAAATTATTTCTGTTATGTATTAATATGGGTTTCAGTTCCTCATTTAACACATCCCATTCTTCATTGGTTTTATTTATAAGAGTTTTAATAACACCCAATACCTTTTGCATCCTTAACGAATTATCTTCGATATCATCATAACTTTCATCCCAATAATCTGCAAAAGTTTTAAATCCAAGGGATTGTAAGTATTTTAATACACCAGGTCTTCCAATTAAAACAAATGGATGTAAGTGTTGAAATGGTTTAAATGTTTTTTCTGATATATAATCCCCTGCTTCATAAAACAATGTTTCGGTTGTTATGGAAAAATAAGTTTCTTTATATAACTTAGCTGATTCAAATCCAAATCCCCATACATCCCATATGTTATCATAATCAAGAACATTTTTTTCTTTTTTAACAAGAGTACGAAATCCTTTTATTATTTTATTTATAAAATCTTGGCCTGTCATATATGGCTTGTCATCAAATCCACTTCCATTAATTAAATCAAATCCAGCATCAGGTGTATATAACATTTTTATATCAAAAGAAGTATTTGTTTCATCAAATAATCCTTCATCAATCAAATAACTTATTAATATTAATCTATGTGGGGCAAGTCTTCTGTTTAGACATAATGATTTTTTACTACGATTTGTAAGTAAATCCAAATCAGATTCTTTCATTAAACTATTTACATTTTTATTACCATTAAAATTAACAATATTATCTTGAAATAATATAGCTTCTGTATCTTTGGATTTCGCCAATAAAGACCATGGGTAAAATGTAGTGTATAATAAATTTTTAGGAGATTTTGGTTGATTATCTAAATATTCTTTATAGATATCATATGTATTCATCGCTGCAGTTATAACGATTACCTTAGATGCATTTATACCAGTTCGTTCACAGGCCTTATGAATTGATTCAAATAAATTTCCATCAATACACCCCTCTGAACTATAATCAAATATGAAATAAAAGTTTTTTGCTTTAGAATATTCTATTGCTTTTTTAGAAATGAAATCAAAACAATGCTGTCCTTCGTGATATGATATATCAATTCCATTTGCAATACCACTATTACCAAATGGGTGAATTGTGTAGTAAAAGTTTTCGTTTGTGTTATTTTCTATTATATTTTGAGTTGAATTGTAAACAAGCTCACCTATATGGATATCCCTACACTCTCCTATATTTAAATTACAATCATACACAGATACTTGAGTATATACATTATTAAATTTATTTATGAAATCATGTGTTATAAAAAAATTATAATCCCACATCATATCTGTGTTATTCCAATTTATACCATTCGGAATAAATCCTTTTGGTCCTATGATATCAAATATTCTTCTAATTGGCATAATACAGTTCAGGATATTCAACCAATACAGTTGGACCTCCTCTTTGTAAGGCTTCTGTATATGCTGGTAATATTTTTTCGGCACTATCCAACTTTATTACTGGTGTGTGTTTTAACATGGATGAAAACTCATCCGTATAATCTGCTTTATGTTGATGACCAGGATCTAATGGAGTATCAGAACCTTTACCAACTCTAATTAATAAAGTTGGATTCCACTCACCATCAGACATTACATTAATCTTATCAATATGATTAATCAATTGATTAGCAGCACAAATAACAAAATCCCACCTAGGGTAAAAAGATACAACTGATTTACCAGCCATACCCATTCCCAATGTCATTCCCATTTGAACTTCTTCCATTACAGGAGTTTCTATCATTCTTTCTTTTGGCAAACCCTCAATTGTTTTACTCATTGGATTTCCATAATAAACAATTTGTTGTCCTATGAATATCATATTAGGGTCATCCATACAAAGTTTCATAGATTCCGTTAAGGCATCTAAATATGGTGTGAATTCTGGTTGTGCCATTATGGTCTTGAGTTAGGGTTAAATTGTTCTTTGTTTGCTTTGTACCATTTTAGTGCATCTATCAATCCACTTCTTAAATCATATTTAGGTTTCCAACCAAGTTTTAATAATTTTTCGTTTGATAATAATCTTGCTGGAATCATTGGTGCTTTGTTATTAACAAATTCTACTGGATTTGTATTTCCTTCAATTTCTTTAATTAAATCAAGTACTTCCATTACAGTATGACCACTTCCATAACATACATTATAGATATCATATGTATCAACCTTTTCTGCAACTGTTATAAATCCACTTACCATATCATCAACATGAATAACATCTCTTATTTCAGTTCCATCTCCCCAAACAGGAATAGGATTTAAGTTATCTGCTACTTTTCTAATATTTGCTGGTGTAACATGACATTTTTCAAAATCATATTTATCATTCGGTCCAAATGAATTAGAAGGTCTGATAATTATACATTGCATTGGGTCGTGAATCTGATTAGAGAAGAACTCACATAAAGTTTCTCCATATCTTTTCATCCAACCAACTGCTTTATATGCAGGATATATGTTTGGTGTTTGTACATTCATATCTTCAGTACAATATTCTCCACCAATATCTGGATAAGTTGTGTTAGAAGAAATAAACATAAACTTACGAACTTTGTTTCTCCAACTTTGTTCCATAAGATTAGTATTCATTTCTACATTGGGTGTTACATGAATTAATGGATTTACTTTTGTATCTAATGCATTTGATGTATTTGCTGCCGCATGAAATATAACATCAACATCTTTAGAAACCAATTCACAAAAACTTGCTTCTCGTAAATCTCCTAAAAGATGTTCAACAGAATCACTTCCATCGAAATCATTTCTTAATCCTCTACTCCATGAAGTAGAACGTAAATTTGTATAACCTTCTTCCCATAGCATTTTTATTAATCGTGAACCTATGAATCCACTTGCACCTGTAACTAAAATTTTATCTGTTTTTTTCATAATATTTGTATGTTTGTTTTATTCCTTCTTCGAATCCTAATTTTGGTAACAATCCGTATTGTTTCTGTATCTCAGTACTCATACATCTTCTCATATCACCATTGGGCTTTGAAGTATCCCAATTTATTTTTATTTCTTTACCACTAACTTTAGCAACTGTTTCAATCATTCTCTTGATTGATATTTCTTCACCACTACCTAAGTTAGTAGTTATGTGTAATTCATCTTCTAAACACTTTATACACCCATCAGCAACATCACCAGCATAAATGAAATCTCTTGTTGGAGTTCCATCTCCCCATGCTTCTATTTCATCGGTTGCATCATAAACCTTTCTACAAGTTGCACCAATTACAGTTGCTCCTTCTCCAAAGTTATCATATTCACCAAAGATATTAGCTGGTCTTACGATTGTAAACTTTTCATATTTGTGTTGTACTTTATGGGCTTCTAAATACAATTCCGGTATTCTCTTACTCCAAGATGGAAACCAATCATTTGGCGATGGAAGTGTTTTCCATACTGTATCTTCTACAAATACTTCTGCTGGTTCATATACACCTACTGAACTCATGAATACCAACCAACAATTATGTTTATGCGAATTTTCAATTATATTTGTATTAACTTTAATTGATGGTTCTAAAAAATCTAATGGTTTTTCTTTTGCTCGTATAGGAGAACCCTTGATACCAAATGCATTTATAACTCCATCAAATTTATATTCTTCAAATATAGCTTCAACCGTTTCCACATCTCTTAAATCCAATTCTAAAAATTGAAATCTATCACTCTCTGGTAGGGATCTTGAATATCTTAAATCAACACCCACGACCGAGTATCCCAAATCTTCTAATTTGTTACATAGATGAGTTCCCACCAATCCACTACATCCTGTTACTAATATTGTTCCTTTTGTTTTCATTTTCTATAACATTAAATATTTTTTTTAAACCATCAGGTGATTCCATTTCTTGGAATAATTTGTTATTATATATACATATATGTTTTACATTTTTATATAATAAATTTATCTCTTCAATTGATTTTTTATTTAAATCAAGTATAACTTCTATCAATTTTAAATACCGGTTTTTTGGGTCTTTAATTTCATCATAACTCTCATCCCAAAATTCACCGAAAGTTTTAAATCCAAGTTTATGCAATTCTTTTAAATATCGATATGGTCCTATTAAAATAAATGGTTGAAAATTTAAAATAGGTTTAAAAATCTTTTCAGATATAAACATTTCATTACTTTCAAACGAAGTTTCGGATACTATATGTATAGCCGAATCTAGAAATAATTTTGTTGGAAACGTGTTAGATACTTTAAAACTATCAATGATGTGACCATAACCATGTGTATCCAATTCTATTGGCAATTTCTCATTATATTCACTAGAAGATAGTTTTGCAATAGTATCATTATATATATTACAATTATTAGCAGAATTTATTTTTTGTAAAAAACTAAAATATGAATCTGAAAAATCATTTGTTAAATAATCATGTAGTAATGATTTTCTATGTGTCTTATCATTATTTCGACTAAATGATAGAAATTTCTTATTTCTATATGAATCTAATTCTTCTTCTTTAATTTTTATACTAACATATCCAAGATCATTATCCGTACCAAAGTGGGTGAGTTTATCTCTAACTGTCTCTTCAAAAAAATAATGCAATGTATATACATTTTCATCATTTTCTAAATTAGTATTTGAATGAATATAAACTACGTTATCATATATTTTTTTAACTCTTGTAAGAGTCTTTGTTATTTTTAATGAGTCTCCCTCTACCTCATCCATATCAGGATCTATAACTGAACATACACATATTATTAAGTTATTTTTCAATACATATGATACAAATTCATCGGTAAGCATTTTTTGAAAAGAAGTAGTCCCATGAAATGTTTCAATAAGAAGTACGTTCTTATACCCATCTAATATCTTTAAATCAGTTGTATATTGATAACCTTTGGATTTAATATAATTAGATATTGGACCGGTCTGTGTGTGCTCACTTGGTAGTGGAAAAATAAAATTTAAAATACTACCCATTTTCCTGTTCCATAGTGTGGATATTTTGATTTATACTTGTAATAAATTACATCTTCTGGTATTTCTCTTTGGATCTCATTCCAAGTATGTGCCGTTGGTGTATTTGTAGAAACTTCATTATCTTCTACTACAAAGTTAATTGGTAAATCAAAGTTTCTTGCATATTTATGAACTTCGTAAAATATACCTGTTTCAAATGTCATATCTCCAATGAAACACCAAACTTTATTTGAACTGTTTTGTTCTTTTAATGTTTTTGCAACTCCCAGTGCAATTGGTAAAATTCCTGATACAATGGCAGATGAATAGAATTTGGATTCTTTATCTATTATTGTTATTGATTTTCCAGCTAATATTTTTTCTTTAAGAACATTAGGCTCTACCCCATGTAAAAGTGCATGATAATGAGACCTCCATGTTGAGAATACCCAATCTTCTACTCCTACCTTTTCAAATACATTTATTAATTGCTCTTCATTACCATGTGATAAGTGTATTGGTCCGGTTATTTCTCCATTCTCCCAATGTGAAATTATATCATTTTCAAAAGAAATTAAATCTTCTTTTGATAAATTTCCCTCTAACCATCTATCTTCATGATAATCTAAATTAAGAATCTTTTCCATTTTTGTCTCTTTTAGAAATTATTGGATTAGTACAAGGCCAGTCTATATTGAACTTTTTACTATTCCATTTTATTGTTTGTTGTTTATCTACATCATTAAATTCACCTTGATATGCCATTTTATAGTTAAAGATACTATCATCCTTCATTACATAATGTCCATTTGCAAACATGGGTGGAATCAATACTTGTGTTGCCGTTTCTGGTGAAAGTATAAATGATTCCGATTTACCATATGTAGGATTATTTGTTATACTACCACCTCGTAAATCTAATACCACTAAATAAATTTTACCATGTAAGCAACTAACAAGTTTCCAAGTTTTTTCATCATAGTGGAGGCCTCTTAAAACACCTTCTTGTGATTTAGAATATCTATCATGTTTAAATACCAATCCTTTGTTTCTATCTTCAGCTGGAAGAATTCTATCATAATAATCTGAATGATATGTTGTTGATATAGATCCTCTTGCTTCATGATATATCGATGGTTGTATTACCTTTACTTGATTAAGTATAGTACCATGGTAGAAATGAAAATCATTCCAATCTCGTTCTTTATAAAATATACTACGTCCTTGTGCCATAACCTAATGGGAAATCATTTCTATACTTTGAACTTAAATCTTGAATAAGTATTGTATATGTTTTTATTAATTCTTCTATTCCATCATCTAATGAGTACTCTGGATACCACCCAGCATCTTCTATTTTCTGATTAGATACAATGTAATCTCTTTTATCAGGGTCTTCAAAGTAATCAGAATATGTAACTGCAAAATCAGAAATATATTCTTGTATTTTTTCTACCAATTGTTGTTTTGATAAATTAGCAGTAGATAAACCTACGTTGAAAACTTCTCCACTATGTGTTTCATAATCTTCAATCATAAATAAAAATACATTAGCTACATCTCTTATATGTATGTAATTTCTAACAAAGTTCTTTTCAAATATAGTAATGTATTTATCGGTTAATGCTTTGTAAACAAATTCGTTTACTAATAAATCCATTCTCATCCTCGGTGATGTTCCAAATACAGTTGCCAATCTTACTGATATTCCTCCTATTTTTAAAACTTCACTTTCTGCTTTTACTTTAGTTACTCCATAGTGTGATAGTGGATTCAGAGGACTTTCTTCAGTACACTCTCCATCAACTCCTATTCCATATCCACTATTTGTGTTTGGATACACTACTTTTACATTTGAGCCCTCTACTAACTCACATATATATCTTACGTGCTCATAGTTTATTGCCGTTGCTAATTCTTTATCTCTATCACACGCAGGAAATCCTACGATTGCCGCTAGTGGAATGATTATATCAAAATCAAAAACTAAATTTTCAAGTAATTCTTTATTTCTAACATCTCCATATATGAATTCAAAATTCTTATCGTGAGAAAATATTATAGATGATGTTTGATTATACATTAGATTGTCTAATATAGTAACTTCATAATTATTTTTTAATAATTTTTCTGTTATAACCGAACCGAGGTATCCTGAACCTCCTGTAATTAATACTCTTTTCATATTAAATTTGTTTTTTTGTAAAGTTGAGTTAATAATTTATTTTCAAATTCTCCGTTAACAAATAATTCTTTTAATAAATTTTTATTATATTCTAATGTAGGTTTCATTTCTTTAATCATTTCAATCATTTCAGTAGGTGTCTTACTACAAATAGATTTAATTTCTTTTAAAGTCATTTCAACTCGTTTTTTAAAATCCAATTCCGAATCATACGATTCATCCCACCATTTATCGAATGTTTTAAATCCAATGGATTGTAAGTGTTTTAATGTACCTGGATTTCCGTTTATAAAGAATGGGTGTAAATTCATTATTGGTTTTAATGTTTTCTCTGTTATAAACAAATATTTACTTTCTGCATTTGTTTCTGATACAATGGAGAAATATGTTTTTTCATATTCATCTTTTCTACTTAAGAAATTGTGATACCATGCAACTTCTTCTTCGTTACCATTATCAATAATAAGTGGATACCATTTATCAATATACTCACTCCATTCATTCCAATCTGATTTAGAAATATTTAAATTACCATCATTGTTTTTTGATTTTAATTGGAAATCAAAATCTGGTGTCTTGAATAGTGATATTATCCCTTTATCTAATAAATTGTTTTTAAATAATTTATTTACAAAATAAGGTCTATGTAATCTTGCAGAATTACGGTTATACATTAAATAATATTTTTCTTTTTTATCAAATATTAAATTCTGTTGTAGTGAATAGTTATATCCGTTTTCTACAATACTGTTTTCACGTTCTTCTGTTTCTACTATAAATTGTCCTGATTTATAAACATAGTAATCATTATTATAAATAGCAATTCTTGTATTTTCTTTATATGATTTAAATTTATTTATATGCTCATTACACGTTGATATTACAAATTTTTGATTGGATGTTATACCAAGATTATCTAAAAAATTGTTTATTTTTTTAAAAAGAGCAGGTTTATGTGGATATGATCCTTCTCGATTATCAATCATTGCTATTTTAAAGTTTTCATATTTTTTATAATAATCCAACAATTTTGGTGAAAACATATCTTCAAATTTATTAGATACATCTGTGTAATATTCAAAGAAACTTGATGCATTTGTTGATTCAAGTACTATAAAAAAAAGAGTATTGTTTTTATCATATCTACTAGATTTCATAATATCATCTACTTCATTTACACTAGTTCTAATCCATTCATCATTATGAGTTATATACTCATCTGCAAACATTCCTTCTTGAAAATTAAATTTACCTGGATTATGTGGGGATGCTAATAAAACTCCAGGCGTATCTACGTGATTATCAATTTGATTCATCACATTTATAGGTAAGGTATATCGATTGTACCCAAACTGCAATGGTCCATTTGGTAATATGAAATCATATACAAAGTAAACTCTCTTTTTCATTATATTAGATTTGCTGACATCCATTTGTTATCAAATAAAATCATATGGTTTCCATTAAGTGAAATATCAAAAACTTTATATGGTGTCATATCTTTTTCTTTAAAACTAAAAGCAGCTGCTGTTTTTAATCCTGAATCTGGTTCTATGATTTCATTAGAGGTCATATTGAATATACTTAGTTTATCAGTATCTGAAACTATACTATCAAATATTGATACGTGTGATATTGTTCCAAAGAGAAATCCCCTGTGTTCAACTGCACAACTATCTAATGAGTTGTTTGCACCCACCCATATCCAAGAATCTCTATAATCAATAATTTCACCCTCATATATGTTATCCATAGATTTTCCATCAACATTTAATGTCATTGTTTTGGTTTTACTATTATGTAACATTGATATATTCATAAATTTATCATTATCCTCTACATCAAACCAAATATCTTTATATTCAATTTCACCACTTTCTGATAGAACCCACCATTGGGCCTTAATGTATGTACCATTGGTATATTTGAATGCGTTTATTCCACAATGTCTACCGTTTTTTGCAACAATACCACCTTCTTGGGTTGGAGTTTCTGGAGTCATTTTATCCCAATCAATTTTTACTTTTGCTAAGATAGAAAAATCATGTTCCGTTAAATCATATGTTTCATTGGTAGATAATCCATATCTATTTTTTGGTGGTACGAAATACGCATTATTTCCGTTTAATTTTATCATAATTTAATTTCTAAACATTTGTTATAAAAATCAGCTAACTCTGGAAATGTTTTTTCAAAATTAGTACCTCTTCGTTCATCATGTGCTTTAAAATAATATCCGAAATTTCTTCTTTGAGTTTTTAAAGCCTGTTCATCAATTGGGGATATCATCCAATCATGTGTTCTTTTAATTTTCTGTATTTCTACATCGGAGTATCCAATATATTCTTTTTCAAATAATGGAACTCCAAGGAAATCACAGTATTGTGCATCTTGAAATATCTTATCCGACCATTGTTTTTCTCCTTGTAACACCTGTACTGTTTGATGTTTTGGATGTCTTAAATAAGAAGTATCTAAAAATGTAGCAGAATTCCAATACCTATCAGTTGAACCATACTGTGTTTTTAAGTCATATACTCCTTTTATTAATTTATGATAATTAGGTATAGATAGTGCGTTGTAAGTTACCATGTATGTTAATATTACCTTTGGACATTTCTCTAATACTTTATGACAATTATCCCAAAATTTATTAAATTCTAAACCATTACGAATGTACTCGGCCTGTTCACCCCACGTATCAACCGAGGTAAATATTACAAATTCATTTACTCTATTATCATCACAAATCTTATTTATCTTATCAATAAATTTATCTATCAATTTATCAGGAACTCCTAAATTTGAATTAATTGCAAGGTTAATTTTACGATTTGGTTCTGGATGTTCTATTATATAGTCCAACACTCCCCATGTATCTTTACTCAAAAGAGGTTCACCTCCTGTAATTCTAAAAGTGTGTAAATCTTTATACAAATCTGGCCACCACTTCCAAAATGCATCTACATATGGATTTGGTTCACTTGCAAGATATGGAACTTTTTTTTCAAACTCTAAATGTTTTGGATTATTAAAAGAATCAGTTGTTGGATATGCACCAAACTTTTCTATCTCTTGCATCCAACTGGATGAAAAAGCAGGACCACAATATGAACATTTAAAGTTACAAGCATTTGAGAAAGCAACTTCTACATATTTTGGATTATAATCTTCCCTCCAATTCAGTTGTTTGATTTCTTCCATGTATGGTCTTGACCAATTTTCACCTGATTTGAAAGTTCTATCTGAAAATCTATCTGAATTATCTTCTATATTCCAACAGAAATCACATTCAGTTGGTCGTTCACCCTCTAACATTTCCTTTCTACGTCTTTTTTTGAAATTCGTATTATGTAGAGCAGTTGGGTTTCTTTTTAACTCTTTTAAAGAAATTTGGTGAGTTGCAGGATGGTGACAGGAATGAGTATGTCCAAGTTGTAAGTGCATTGTAACTTGTGTCCATTTTGCTAAACAAAATCCATTACCGACACTATTTAACTCATCTCGTACTTTTACATAAACAGGACTATCATCATCAATAGCTATTGTAGTTTTTTTCTTTTCTTCTGACATATTATCTTGTATATTAATATATATTAGAGTTTTATATTTATCATTTTTGCTTTAGGTGATATTTCATCAATACCAACTAATTCATATTTTAATTGTTTTATTCCATCGGATTTATAATCCCAAGTTCCTTGTTGCATTTCGTGAATATATCTCTTTTCGTTACGAGCAGTAGTTTCTCCTTTTGCCCAAACATCATTTCCATTTTCATCTTTAACCATTCCCTCATCTTGATGTGGTAAACAATTCATTTTACCATCTTTACGATGTGGTATAACAGTATATGGGATTTTAATTTCTTCTTGATTAAACGTTCCTCTTGTAATTATACCATCAATACTATTTCCACTTAAATCAATAGCTACTCTAGATGAATCCAACTGTTCTTTATTATTAAAATCATAATGTAACACAAGTTTATCAATTGGAATTTCTTTATGTAAATTTGAAATCTCGTTTGAATCTAAATTTCTGTTCCACATCATTACCTTAGCAATATCTCCCTTAAACCATTTATTTGGTTCTGTTTTAGCAGTTGATGTTGTTGTTCCTAAATAATAATCACCCAATCCATATGATTTCAATCTTTCTTCGTAATGAAGTGGTGATTGTGTACCATGACCATGTCTTGCATCTGATTCTTTACCATTTAAATAAAAATGTATATTTTGTTTAGATGTATCCACATTTAAAGTAACCCATGACCATTGATTTTCATATCTCTTTATCCATTGATATAAGTGATTTTTATTAGTATCCCATAATTGTGCAGTATATGCTCTTGAATTATTATAACTTAAACCATAATCATATCCTGGTCTTCTTAGTATTGGATATTCACAAAATCTTCTTTCAGTATCACCAATTAACCAAATAGGAACTTTTTCTTCTTGTTGATTTGCTCTTACTAAAATTGATATTGTATGTGAACGTGATGTTAATGATTTTAATAATTTATGTTTTGGTATTTTTACAAAACTATTTTTACCATTAAATGATAAGTAGTTCTGAATTGTACTTGGAGAATCCATGTAGGTATCATTTGCATATCCTTCCAAAACACATCTCCAAAATAAATCATCATCTTCCATTCCCCAATCCCAATAATCATTTGAATAACCATTGGTTTTTTCAATTTGTTCTTTTGAAAATAAAACCGCTCCACCAAAATATTCCTCATACTTTAGTTTATACTCCATTTGAGATATTGATGTTGCGATATGAATTGGTGTTTTTTCTGGAAAAGAGTAATCTGCTCCACCACCATCTTCTGGTATCATATCAATATCATGGAATACAATATAATCACAGCCATCTTCAAATGCGTGTTTTGCTGCAATGTTTTTAGTTGCACCTCTATTAAATAATTTATCATCTACTTGATGACAAATGTAAATAACATAATCGATTCCCTGTGAATCCAAATATGCGCCAACTTTTGGTACAAATTCAGCCAAATGAGCTTCTCTATTTCTATATGGTACACAAACTCCTAATTTCATATCGAATCTGCTATTAACTTTTTAAATTTAGTTGTACTCCAACCATGTGAACGAGATATCCAATGAATTAATGTTCCTAATTCTTTTCCTGTATATGGTTTGGCAATATAATCATCACCTAAAAATCTAACATCAGGGTTTATACTCTTAATTAAAAAAAGTAATTCCTTTTCTGTATTATAGGTTAGGAAAGTTGGTTTATTAAAAAAATATTCCAACATCTCTTTTCGTTCATCGATAGTTAGTACTGGTTTTAATTTTTCAGGTCTTTCTATTGTAGGATCGTTTTGTAATAAGATATATTGTTTCTGACACGTATCATTCATCTCTTTAAATAATTTTACATATCCAGGATGTATAACATCAAAGTTACCAGCAACTATTCCTATTTCAACTTTTTCTATTTCCATAATTCTACTGATATGAAGTGATAATTATTTACAAATGTATCTGATAATAATTCGAATCGAACATTATCAATTCCATCTCGTTTATAATCAGATTTACCTTTTAATACTTTATTATAAAAATGTAATTGATTTTTTCGTGTTTCTGTCCAGGTCCATTTGTTTTCATAGAAACCATTTTCTTGATGATATAACAATTCAAAAGTAGAATCTCTCCTCCATGGAACTGGTATTTTCATAAATTTATCAGCTTGTTGAATTGGTACTTTGCCACAATCCATAACTTCAGCATTTCTACCCTTTCCACTTAAATCAGGAATACCGGAATAATTTGCAGTTTTCATATCATAACATACTTCAAGAGTATGTGGTGCAATATAATCTCCGTAAGATTCAGTAAGTCCCATTGATTTGTTTTTAGATATTTCTTTGATTTGGGATTCTTCTAATGAATGATTAAAAACTGCTAAATAATCAACCGTTCCAGCAAAAGCCTTTCTATTATTATACTCTAGTGAAGGAGAATTACCTAAATACATTTTCTTTTCAGAACCGTAATTTAATAGTTTACCAGTAAAATTAACGGAATCTACCAATTCACCATCTAAATAAAATTTAATAATATTATCATTTTGATTTACAGTAACACACAATGTAGTTTGCTTAGGAGGAGTTATATTTGATTTTAAACTTATACATTCTTTATCAACATTGAACACTTCAAATTTATATCTTTTGTATGAGTTATATGAAAAACTTAAATCAAATCCAGGAATACAGAAAATATTATATTCATCTGATGGGTATTTTGCATTACATTCAATTTCACTTGGTTCAAAGGAACAAAATATAGTATAGTTATTTAACCGAAACGGCTTTGGTATGGTAACTACACTTGTATGTCCATTAAATTTTAATGCAGCTGAAGAATGTGAGTTTAATGGTAATTCTTTTGTGTTAAAATCAAAAAAGTTTTCCTTACATCTCCAAAGTAAATCATCATCTTCATATCCCCATCCCCAATATTTGTTAGAATATCCATTTATATGATAATAATCATTTATTGGAAACATGGTAACACCACCAAAATATTCATCAAAAACAATACGTTTCTGCTTTTTGTGGTGATTTGATATAAAATTAGTCGCAAAATGAGTAGGCCTATCTACCAATGAATAATCAACATCTGAACTTGGTAACATATCTACATCGTGAAGTACGATATAATTACACCCAAGTTCTTTAGCCTTTCTTACACCAATATTTAATAGAGAACCCCGATTAAACGGATTGTTATCAGATTGTTCTACTATAATCAATTCATAATCTAATTTAGATTTTTTGAAATGATTTTTTATTGATGTTGTAAAATGATTTAGATGTGTTCTACGATTTCTATATGGTACAATGATACCAAGCTTATTCATCTGTGTTTATTTTGTTTATTTTTTTATAGTATTTTCATACCATTCAGATAAGTACCATTCAATTCGAGGTCCCCATGCTTCTTTATCGATTTCTTCTACCCATAGAGTAAGTGCATCTAAGGAATTACCGATTTTTTCAAGTGCTTTTACTTTTCTTTCTTCTAAAATTTGTGAAGTTTCATCTTTTGCCATAACGTAAATTAATTAATTGTTTTTGTTTTTGTTTGTTGTATATAAATATATAAAATTACTAAATAGTAATAATTTTTCTTGTTAATCTATTCCACTTTAAGTAATCGAAATGAAAATTACTTTCCATTTTTTCAAACATAAATTCAGGATTGTTAATATCGATTTTCCAATCATTAATCTGAATAGCTTTATACATCTTTTTGTACTCTTCCCAAAAGGAATAGTTCTCTTCTGTTTCAGATACTTCTTTTAATCGTTCTAAAACGGTTGAATCCCACTTAAAGTGATGAACTTGTACGAATCCCTCACCTCTACCAATTGGATACCTGAGAGGGTGTAATATTCCATCAGTTCCCCATACATGAGTTTCATCTATAATAGCATAATGTTGACCAGGTGTTACATCCACCGAACCTTTCATTATACAAACTTTATTTGGACAAGCTCCACTCATTGGATATCTAAAATACCCCGCAAGTGGAAACTTACTCCATATATCAGTTTCTTTTGTTACCAAAGGAAACTCTCCATTCTCTCCTATCCTATCGAGAAAACCTCCTGTTATAAATTCCCATCCATTTTCCTCACAATCAGAAATCATCTCTCTAATTGGTTTAGGGTAAATATGGAATTCATCATCATCCGAAACCACCCACCATTCTTGAGGCTTGGTTCGTTTAATTTCATTATATAATTGGGTTACTCTTTCCCAATTAAATTTTTCTTCTGTTACTACTTTATATGGGGTTATTCCGAGAGATTTTATTTCATCTAAAATTCCATCGTTTTCATGTTGTCTATAAACAACAACATAAATTTCATCAACAATGTTTTTGTAGTGTTCCAACATATGTGGAAGCATTGTGATGTTGTGACCAACAACTGTAACTAAATTTATTTTTTGCATCTTTGTAGAATCGTTAATCCAGTAGAAGATGGTCTACTTCTAAATATACCATTATTAAAAAAGTTGAAAATTTCCCACTCTTTATTTTCTTTTAATTCGGTTATAAGCTTAGAAGGCCCATCTGAATACTCTTGGTGAAATTCATCAAGAATATCATCCGAAGTAATGTGTTCCCTTTCATATGATGCATCAGTATCGTGAATTGTTATTATACCATGTGGTGAAAGTAATTTTGAATATAATTCGAAATCATTTTTCACGTCCTCGTATGTATGACCCGCATCAATATGTAAAAAATCTATTTTAATATCTTCTTTTATAAAAAAGTTATAATATGCATTTTCGGTTGTATCTAATATTACTCTACATGGAAAAGTTTTTCTAAAATATGAATTCTTATCAACCCAATCAGTATATCCACCAACTCCATTTGAAGCATCTACTAATATAGTTGTACCACTATCACCCCATTCCATTGCTTTGTTACCATCGAATATTTCTTGTTCGTGTAGGTCAATTCTTGCTTGAGATATGATTCTTGGAATAAACCCACCACCACTACCTAAACATACACAAGTTTTTGCTCTCATATATTGTATGATAGTATAAATTAACATACCATCTCCTAAATGTTTATCAGTAGCTCCATGAGTCCATCGGTACTTAACAGGAGTTAGTTCATCATATATTTTACCATTAACATCAACAGATTCTTTTCTATTGTTGGTAAAGTATTCTTTTATAAGATTGAAATTGATGATGCTCATATAAGGTTATTGGAAGTAAAATTTTTTGATAAAAGGGGAAACCTTTAGTGATCTACTATATTAGTGTCTTAGTTATTAGTATTTCTTTTTTCTTTATCTTTTCAGTTATTACCTACTCTTAGCGCTGTCCCCCAAACCCCCATGTTTATAAGTATTAGGTTTTTTACCAAACGTATATAAATATATATAAATATATCAAATAATTATGAAATATGTGAATTAATTCTCTCAACCCACTTTGTTCTATTATCAAACGTCATCATATAAGTTTTTAATTTTGCAAACTCCGTAAATCTTTGTTCGTGTGTATCTTTACGTATTTGCTTTATACAGTTATCAAATTCATTTTTAGATTTTGCTCTATATTTGTAATCAACATCTACTGCCCAATCTGAATGTATAATTGGCAACTTACCATAATCAACTGCTTGAAATATCGAATACCCAAATGGTTCTTTAAAATATGCTCCATGAAATATACCGAAATCTTTTCTCATAAAAGAATCAAGAATTGATGGATTCCATTGGTAAAATTTAATATTAGGAAATGTATATGTAGTTGTTTCTTTTAAATTTATAAAATCATATTTACTCGATAAAATAAATCCATCATGTCCATGCATCCAATGCATACACTTTCGTGTTTCTGCTCTTGATGCAAAACCTACATTGTTATTGTTTACATCATCACTATAAGGAACATTGTGTTTGAATTCATAAAAATTTGGAACAGAGTGTGTGTAGTTTGGAAAATCACTTACCATTTGAGTTGGATTGTTACCTACCCAAATTCTTTTATCAAATGTTTGACAAAATTCTTTATAAAAGGCAGAATCAACTTTGGTATTAAATTGTAATCTGGTTAATTCGGGTTGATGTTTTAACACCTCCTCCATCTCACTTGGATATGCATGAACGAATAATAATTTGAATTTATTTTCATACTTCCAAATATGTTCTCTTTTATGATAATGAGAATGTAAGTAATATATCTCCGAACATTCTTCTAATAAATCATTTGTTATCTCTACATCATCACCATGGAAATGCCATTCTAAATCATCTGGTAATGAACTTGGGTCAAAGTCAACAGGTCTTTTAGAATCAATTAGTAATTTCCAATTTTTTCTCCACTTAATTCCTTTCCAAATGTTTTCTATAAAATGATTTGTCCAAATATCAGCACCACCTTCAATGGTATTACCACATCCAGTAGTAATCATTAACTTCTTACCCATTTTTTTACCATCGGTAGGATTTCTTAATCTTTCCTCAAATGGAAGTTCATTATTAATTTTAGAAAGAAGTACATCGGTATCGATGAATTCATCAGAACTTATTAAATAATTTACTAACGATGATGTTAGTTGTTTTTTTTCTTTTTTGTATAACTTCATTAATTTTGTTTTTAACCACAGTAGAGGTAACCATATACCCCTTCAGAGAGTCCATTAGAATCAAATGTAACATCTTCCATTGCTTTAGCAACAGTATAAGAACATTGTGATTGTCTTTCTTCGTACTGAGGATTATTATCACCATCAAAGGAAGTAACTACCCACTCAGATGGTTGTTTCATTAAATATCCTGCCGTATCAGAAGAACATAATAAATCACCTCTTGAAACATCTCCACCTTGGTTACATACTTTAAATCCTGGTAAGATGGAATTTGAACCCGATTCATAACTATCCCCTATGGATGCAACTTTCCATATTGTTTTTGTATCTCTTTCATTTTCAGGCAACACATCACCTAATGAGTCATATTGAAGAGAACCACTTCTTAGTTCTTTCCATAAGATACCAACAATCTCAGTATCTTTAGCCGTAGTTGATTTTATTATTTGATTATTGGAATCCAACTTAACCAAATCACCAGTATCTATGCTTACATTATTTTGTTTTACATATTGGTGACCCGCAGTAAATTGTGATTTAACTAATGCAATATTATGGGAAAGTATTCCATCTGATATATAATTATGTACTATACTTAAATGATAGTTCCATACATCAACTTCTTCTTCAAATCTTTCAATACTTTTAATTGTATCAAGTACCAATTCACCATCAATTGCAACATATACTTCATCACCTTCAAGTAACCAACCAACAGGTAATTCTTTATTTTTAAAATCAGGATGATATAGTGCATGAGAGTTAGAACATCTAAGTTCCTTGCCTGATTCTGTTTTTAAAATACACCAACCTTTATTTTTACCTATAACTATTTCATCAATAGATGACCATCCGAATTCTTTGGTTTCAAAATTAAATACTTTTATAAGGTCATGTTGTGTTGTATCTTCTATGTTTACCTCACCTCTTTTTGTAATAATTTTTGTACCAGGTAAAACACAATTATCTTCTGCAAAAGTTACAATATCAGCCTGATCAGATTGTAAAGTTCCGATTGAAGTACCATAACCATCGTAAGCAGTAAACTTATCTGAAAACCGAAGACCACCAATTCTGGCGTTACTCTTTATCCTCAAACCATCAGTTGAATCAATTTCTATCAAATCCCCAAATGGTTTTGTTCCTATTTTAGCACTCGTACCAAATGATGCAATACCATCTGTGTCTATATTAAAATCTGGTGCGGATATAAATCCACTTGCTCCAATTAACATACCAGAAGTTGTATTAACACCACTACTACCACCTGTTCCACCAGACCTAATACCAGTTGATGAAAGAGTCCATCCACCAATAGTTCCTGAGGTTGCAGTTACTAAACCTGCTGAAGATACTGAGAATTTTTGATTGGATGTTGTTGTACCTCCAAATGCAATTGAACCATCGGCTAAGCTAATTTGAGAACCTGCTGAAGCAGTAAGAGTTACACTACGTATAGTTCCTGTCTTGATTACACTTCCATCGATTTCTGTTACGTTTGCATTTACATCAGCTCCAGATATACCTTGTGTTAATGTGGATGATCCATCGGTTACAGAGGTACCTGAGAATGTTACCAATCCACTAAATCCTATTGCTTGTGTTACAGTACCAAATGATACAGTACTCGCGTATCCAGGTCTAGAAGCATCCTCTGTTGCGGTGTAGTTTGAATACCAATATTTGTTAGAGTTACCAGATGCATAAGTTGGTGTTGATGTACTCCAATTTGTTGTAAGTGATGTGAATGTATCTGGAAATGTTAATCTACTTGCAGTAGGTAAAGAAGGTGCGGTTGCAGATACATTTGCAAAGTTTACTCTACCTGTTACTGTTCTCAATCCATTATCACCAGGATCACCAGGATCACCATCACCACCTTCTACTGATTTACTAAAACTTTGTATTTTAGGAATGGTTACTTCATTTTCGATATTAACACTAAATACAATATTAGCAGTATTAGCATCACAAGCACTTGCAACTGCAAATACCGCTGGATTACCAGTTACAGTTTGTGCACCTACTGTTATATTAGTATCTGATGTAACTGTAACTTTAAATTCATTTGTAGAAGGTGTACCTGTTACACTATTAAGTTCGGTAGCACCTTTATAAACAACAATTGATGTACCTGAACCTGCATAAGTTACTGTACCTGTGTTTGTAGTTGGAAGTGTATGTGATTCATTTGTTAAAATTACAGTATATGAATCTGCACCAGCTGCACCAGCACCACCATCAGTTCCTTGTTTTAATCCATAAATATTTACTTCATCAAATGCAGCATAAGTACCACTACCACCTTCTCTTACTTCTACTCTCCAAAGGTCAGTTGTATTTGCTGCTGGTTCCTGTGCATCTGGTATTGTATATGTATTTGTTGTACTCCATGTTTGTCTTTCTGTACCATCTTGTAAAAATCTATATTGAGGTGAACTAAAGTTTTGATGAGTACCAGTTAATGTAATTTCTACTGCAGTTTTTGCATTTGCTCCATTATATAAAACAGCATATTGAGATGCGGTTAATTTTATAGATTTAGCATTAGAACCCGCGGCTCCGGGTTGTCCATCTTCTGCAAAGTTAGCAAATAACCCAGGTGCTGAGAAATTACCAAATGTTCCATTTGTTGAAGTTCTTTGACTAACCCATACATATTTGTTAGAAGATGTAGGTGTAGCTGGAGTACTAGACCATCCCGTTGGGGATGAACCGGTTGGTGTAGTTGGAGCTGATGCTGAATTAGTAAGTTTGTATATATATTGAATACCATCACCTTCTTCACCAGCTTTTGATTTAGTTATTGTTTGGGTTTTAGTGAATGGGGTGAATGTAGTTCCGTTTGCAGTTTTACCACTAATAGCGTATGATATGGTTACCGAATCTGTACCATCTACCATTCCTCCATGTTGTGGAACAACGGCAAAGTTGGTTGAATCTGATATAGGGTCACCATCACCAATTGTAATTGTTGAGGCTGGGGATTGTGTGGCTGCAACTGTCCAATGACCAGCAGTTGTACCACTTCCATCATAATCCAATGCAGTTGCTCCCTCGAATACACTTATTACAGTTCCACTACCACCATAACTTGTAGAATCTACTGAACCATCATTATTTGCCGGAACTATATGAGCTTCATTAGATAATAGTGCAGTTACATTTCCACTACCTTCATCTAATTGGGCTAATGTTACAGTATCTGCAATACTACCATCATTTGAATGAGCCGTATATGTTACAACCATTCCGTCTACAAAGTTTGCACTTGTAACAGTTGCAGAACCACCACTTGAATTTTCTGTTTTAGAAGTTAACGTTCCAGCTGAAGTACTAAATGCACCTGCTTGAGTTAAGTTTTGTCCGTTTGCAGTTATTACAATTGATGTTGGACTTAAAACACCAGCTCTATTTTTTCTGAATATTGGTGATGCTGAAGTTAAGGTTACCGTTTTAGCATTTGTACCAACTACTCCCTCTTTTGCTTTTGAAAAACTTTGAGTTGTTGTACGTGTAAATGCTTCTCCTCCAAGTCTTTTTCCTGATATGGTATAAGTTAAAACAACAGAATCAACTGACATTGCAGATGGTGCTGATATGGTTGCTGAGGTTGTTCCATTACCACTAACTGTTCCCTCTGTTAATCCTCCTACATCTTCTACACTAATACTAAACTCTCCGTTTGTAACTGTTCCTGTTGTAAAAGTAAGAATATCACCTCCTTCATAAACTTCTAATGTAGTTCCACCACCAGTAAAAGATGATACACTCCCATCTGCGAGTGCAGGAAATGTATGAGATGAGTTAGAGTTAGTTATTTGTATTGCATCCTTTCCTGCTCTACCCTTAGTAATACTTTGTTGGAACGAACCACTAAATAATTCTCCATTTAGTTTTCTACCGATATATGGATATGAAACATTAACCACTTCAGTATCTCTATCCATTGCCGTATGTTCTGCAACCACTGCGTGTTTCCCACCATCTGTTATAGCACCTACTGATAATTTACCACTTGGTGTTACAACAGTTGTAGTTAATTTCCAATGTCCTTGATATGGACTTGTTGGATTTAGAGGATTGTATTCGAGTAGAGTTGCTCCTTCAAATATACTTAAGTGTGTACCACTATTAGAAAAATCTAAAATAGAACCAGTTGCATCTGCTGGAAACATATGAGCTTGATTTGTATTTAAAATAGTCAAACCATCCGTTCCAGTATCTACTCTAATAATTGAAACTGAATCTTGAAACACAACTCCATCCTCAGAACCAGATATAGTAACTACCGTAGAAGTTTCTGAACCAGAAATTTCCTCTTTTGCAATTGTTCTTGTTAAACCAGATCCTCCCAATGTAATTCCGTTTGATGCACTAAAATCGAGTGATCCTGAGATGTTATCTTTAGTTGCAGTAAGTGTTATTGAAGATGGAGTAATACTACCATCTTTTGCTTTTATAAATACTTGTCCTGATGTAGCCAATGAAACTGTTTTTGAACTAATCCCATCTGCTCCATCGGAAATAATATACCAAGTTTCATTAATGGTATTTGTTTGTTTAGTTCCTGGGTCTGTAAATACTGCAGTAACATTTATATCTTTTGTTGCATAACCACTACCAAATGGTATATTGGTTTCATCACCATCAGCAGCTGTCATTACTATATGACCTGTTCCACTTTGTCCAGAAGCAGGACTTGCAATTGTCCATTCATCTAAAGGGTCATTAAAACTAGGTGTAATTGTTGTAGATAATCTATATTCACTACCTGTTGTATCAAAAAATACGGCAGTTGCTTTTAAGAATGATGGGTCATATGATGAACTTCCTACTAACCTTCTTGAAACTTTACCTTTTACTGCTACAAACGAACCACCACCAATACCATCGGTTACATCTACCAATGCTATGGTATCAAGTAATGTTCCATCATCTTTTTTTAATGAATATGTTGCTTGTCCATTTATTGCACTACTATCAAGAACTGGATTATAAGTTACTCCATTTCCACCATCTGTTGTTCCTAATAATGAGGTAGTAAGAAGAGTACTTCCACTATAAATTTGAGCATCTCCTTGAGAAGAACCACTTATATCAAATGAACCAGTTCCATCAATACCTTGTACTTGTAATTCTAACGTATTTGCAATCCCATGACGTGGGTCAATAAATTTAAATCTACCTGCATTCTTTATTTGAGTACCTCTTAATGGTCTAATAAAAAATGTTGGTTTTACATCTTCACCAGGTTTCACAAATATAATACTTTCTGTATCTGCAAATAATTCTGTTGTAGAATCAGTAGCTTCAGAAACACCAACCCTAAATGAAAGTGGTGTAGTTATATAATTAGCAGGAGATGTAAATGTTGTAGTTTTACTATTAGCACTATCTCCATCAGTAAACGATGTTTCATCAGTAAAATGAGATCCTCCACCTGTAAATTTGAATTGTGCATCTCTAAAATTAAGAGAAGTTGCAGTTAGAGTTACAGAAGATGGTACAGGGTTTGTTCCATCTGAATCATACATAATAGAATTATCAGTAAATGATAAACCTACTTTTTTTGATGGTGAACCCGCTGCAGCAACTCCAACTATAAAATTAATTGTTTTACCTGTAAGTGCAGTTCCTTCTGAATTTGTTAAAGATACTGTGATAACTCCAGTTACTGCCGTTCCATTTGTTGGTGTATTTGGAGTGATTGTTCCATTATTATTATTTGTTCCATTTGTTACACCAGTAATTTTAAATTTATTAGCAGTTACCGTTCCTGTTGTATGTGTAAAATCAGTAGAACCTTCGTTTACACTAACACTTATATTTGATGGTGAAGTAAACGTAAGAAAGTCATATTCTGTACTTACAGTTTGAGTTTGTGGATTTGCTATTATTGTTGTAATGGGTTTTGCTTCTCTAATACGAGATATACTTGCAACAATATTTTTAGTACCAGAAGTTCCTTCACCATCTGTAAAGTTTACTGGAATAGTAATAGTTTCTGTATCAGATAACATATCATCTGCAGTATCACTAAATGTAATAGTATTTGTTGATACCGTTCCACTCAATCCACCACTATATACCACAGTTCCAATTGAAGTAAATCTATTAGTTCCACCTTCTGTTGCACTTACTTCAATAGTTTTAGGTGATTCAGAACCACTTCCTACTGAATTTGCATTTATTCCTTGTGATTGTAAGTTTACACTTACCTCTACATTAGGAACTCCTTTTTTTGATTTAGTATAAGATACTATTTTTTTGAATGATTGTTCAGTTACATTATCACCTGATAGATATTCTATGTTTAATAATAGTGAACCACTATCATGTTGATTTGGAAATGCAGATATTCCATACTCAGAGGTTGTTGGTGATGTATCTACTGCTGTTACATTTGTTTCTACTATTGAAGTAATATCAAATGTGTTCTTATTTCTCCCTCCTCCTACATCATCATGTTCTATTTGAGTTCCACCAATAAACATTTGAACATTCCCTTTACTTGAATTAAACCCACCAGGTACATCTCCTGTTGATTTTGCTGGAAATGAAGTTGATTCATTTGAAAGAACAAGTGAAATACCATCAAAGTTTATAACCGGTGATATTGTTATTTCATCAGAAAATGGTAACTCAAATTGATCAGAACCAGTAAATGAATAAGTCGTTTCTGGAAATGATGAATCAGCAAATGATGAAGAATATGCTAAAGCTGATATTGTGTATGTATCAATACCTGTTGCATTATCCGTTACAGGTCCAACCAATGGTGGAGCTCCACTTCCTGAATTTACTTCAATTGGAGTTGATAATGAAAATAAGTTTTTTCTCTGTGCTCTTACCGTTATACTTTGTCCACTTGGTTTTGGTGAAAGAGTTGTTGGTTCATATATAAATTGATTTGCATTTGATGTTACAATAAGTTGTGGTGCATTATCACCATCTTCTAATCTATACACCGTTTCAAATTCTTCTTGTTCTTCTATTGAAGCCGTATAAATAATCGAACCAACTGTTATAGAATCATCACTACCACTAAAATCCGCCAATCTTATAATTGCTCCGGCTGATGTTACATTGGTAAGAGTTCCAGGATATGTTCCACTATATGAGGCAGGAATTATATATGCTCCATTTACATCAAATGCAGAAGATGCATATGTAACCGAACCTGTTAAATTGTTTGTTCGTGTTTTGAATTGTATTTGTTGGAATGGTGGGTTTCCTATTGAACCACTTGAAAATCTAAATGCATTTCTATCCGATTCAAATGTCATTAACTTATCACTTGATGGGAAATCATTACCACCTGTAAATGCTTTTGTTGTAGTTACATCAACAGGTATATAATTGTTATTTATATCATAAAACTCAAATTTGAAATCGAATGTTTCTATTGCAAGTTTTCTTGGTATATCTTGTATTAATGTAAACTCATCTGGTGAGAATGAGGTATCTTGTGCGTTTTTAAGAGATACGTTAGATATGTACCAATCACCCCCATCGATATCGAATTTTAAGTATGTATCTTTAGCTGTTGTTGTTGCTAATATATTTTGTGATACATTTTGTCTTGTTTTATATTTCGATAAATCTTTTTTACGTCTCGATGAATTTCGTCCAAATGGAGTTTTACGTGATGGTGGGGTATTAGAGCCATCTATTGTTAAAAATTCCTGTTCAAAATTAGAACCACTAAAATATGCTCTAATTGATTGAGAAGTTCCCTTAGAACCACTTAGTAGAGTTTTAAAATTTATTGTATATTCAACACCACTTGTTATTTCAAAACTACCACTTGTAGATAATATTTGAGTTCCACCTGCCGCTTCATCATAATTTGTTTTTGCAGATGCGTTTAATATATCTGTGTTAATTGTAACGGGATGATCATCTGAGGAAGTTATCCAATACGTTGATAGGTTTGTTTCATCAAATGTACCATATGATAATTCAGTATCAGCAGTGGTTGTTATATCTTTTAATAGTTCGGAAGATTCTAATTTAGATTCTTGTACAAATTGAAAATCTCCAATTGTGTTTCTTGATTTTCTAAATACCTTAACTCTGGCAACATCCCCAACAAAGGTCTTTAGATTATTAAAGTTTATTTTAGCGAAAGAACCAGTTAATGCAGAATCTGTTACTGTTTGTCCTTCTACGAATTCAAAGGTTGTTGTGTATGGAGTTGGAAAGAAATCACTAACCGAACCATCACTTGAAGTAAATGGAGTATCAACCATCACTTCTTTATTACTCAATACTTCAATTACATTTGAAGAGTAATTTAAGGATGGAACTGAAATTGTATTATCATCTACTGAAGATGTCCAATTACTAATACCATCCTCTATTTTTAATTTATAATTTACACCAGCCCTCCATTTAGATAAATCAGTTCCACTTGGTGGATTTTGTGAGATACCTGATAAACTACCTGTTTGTGTTACATTTGGTATATTTTTTGTAAATATTGGTTTTACTAACTCACTTACATTAACAATGGGTTTTTTGTAAAATCTAACAATATCTTCATTTGATACATTTTTATTTATCTGTATGTTCTTTTCCCACTTAACATTATAAGCACCAACCCATTCGGTTGGGATATCATCAATTTGATTATTCTCACCAATAACAGTTTTTAATTCCCCAAGAATGGTAATTTTACCTATACCAATCGGAGTATCATCGTAAACGTGTATTGCAATTAATTTAGAATTACCTTCATAATATTCTGGAGTACCATCTCCTGGTTCAAAATATACTGGGTTTCCTTCAACATCTAAAATTTCTATTTTTATTTCAGTAGATTCCTTTAAATGTTCAGAACCCTCAATTAAGAATCCATTTTTACCACCTGTAAGTGTTTCACTTAAATCAGAAATTCTAAAATATTCGGAGTTAGGTTGATCATCATTTTCAAATACTTGAAAATTAGATAAATTTAAAAAGGGAGAATATGATTTTATTATAGCCATAGGAATATTTCTTTCCTATATAAATATACCTTAAAAATATTCTTATCTCTATTTATATTAGAAAACTAGAGAAAACTAAAGAAATGAAAGAATATAAGATGATTCAAATTAGTAAGGAACACCATGCTAAGCTAAAGAGTTATTGTAAAATCAATGACAAAAAGTTAAGCAAGGTGGTTGAAAGGCTAATAGATACCCACACATTGAAATTGATAGTAGATACAAAAAATATACTAAAAGTGGGTTAATATTTTACGTTAGAGAATCCTTTTTCTTTTTTGATTGTCATCAAGTCATCTACTACATCTCTCATAGAATCTATGTGTGAGATAATCATTACGAAATCAAATTGAGTTTTAAGGTATGTGAACAACATAAAAAGGGATTGTAAGTTCTCACTATCTAAAGTACCAAATCCTTCATCTATAACGAGGAAATTAGGTCTAGGAAGGTTACATACATTTATAAGTGCAACTCGAATTGCCAATCCACTAATGAATCTTTCCATTCCACTTGCCATTTCTAAACTCCATCTCTGGTCTCCATACACTAAATAGGCATTAATGTTTTTACCATCAATTTCCAATTGCATTCCGAAATCAACGATTTGACCTAATATATTGTTTACTTCTCCTTCAATCATTGGAAGTGCTTTTTCGATGAGTTCATACGAAACACCATCTCTACCAAGAGCATTTAAATAATAATCAAATAATTTAGATTGAGATTCTAACTCTTTAACTTCTGAAACTCTATCTTCAATTGTTTCCTTTTGGTTCTGTAATGCTGATATTTTACCATTTAATGAAAGAATTTCTGAATTGGAATTTCTAATCTGTTGTTTGATTTTTTCCCAATCACTTCTAACATCTACAATCTCATCTCGTATTTCTCTATTCTTGTTAATTTGAGTTTCATTCTTATAATACTCTTCAATAAGTTGCTCTTGTTGAGCCAATTGAGTAGAATTACGATATTCTTCGGTTTCCGTTGTTGATAACTTGTTAATAAGTCCTGATATTTCTCTATCAATTTTATCTTCTTTAGATTTTGCTTCTTGAAAATTCGTCCATTCTTTTTCATATGGAACTAAAGAATCAATTGATAATGTTATTTCAAGGTGTTGTTGGTTAAAGTCATGTAAGTAAGATTCACCATCTTTTATGTTGGAATCTACCTTTGCCTTCTGTTCTCTAATTGTTTGAGAGTTCTCCATACAAACATCACACTCCTCATCATACTTGTGAGAATCTAAGTGTTCTTTCCTCTCGTACAAAGAATCTAATTTAATTTTAGTCTTTTCAATATCAGATTGTAAGGTTCGTTGGGTTACCTTATTTTCCTTTAATTTAGTAATACCCTCTTCCAAATCCTCTTCATCGAACTTATCAAGAATTTCATCAAGGGTAATTTGTAACTCTTCTCTATGTGTAATTCTATCTTGAATTGAATTTTTAGATTCTTTTAACTCATCTTGTTTATTAGAAAGTATCTTTCTTCTTTTTTCCAATTCTTCAATAGAAACACCACTATCTGCATTTAACTTAACAATTTTCTCATTTAATTTGATTATTTCTTTGTTAAGTTTTTCTTCTTTTGTCTTAGCAGAATCTTGTTGAATATCTAAAAGTTTGTATTCTGATTTCTTTTCTTTTAATTCAACTACAATATCTGCCAATTTCTGAGTGAAATCATCTTGTTTGAATTTTCTAATTAATGAAGCATTATCTCTATTTTCATCACTTGCTTGTTGATATAGTTTATCAAAAATATCTACACCAATAAATTGTGATAGAACTTCTTTTCGTTCACTTTGAGATTTATCAATAAATAATGCATTGTTTCCTTGTAAAGAAAGTGTAGTTAAAACAAAATCTTCAAACTTACCTAAATACCTTTCTATCTCTTTATTTGTATCTTTTCGTTGTTCTCCGTTTAATGATTGGATAACTCCACCATCTTCTTTCCAAAAGTTTACATCCACTTTAACAGATGTTCCTTTCCTAACATATCTAGCACTTCTTTCAATAAAATAATCTACACCATCTATCTCGAAGTTAAACTTACAATAAAACTTATCCTTACGGTTGTTTAAGATGTTCTTAGAAACGTTTGTACGAGAAGTCTTATCATATATACAAAACGATAATGCATCGAACAGAGAGGATTTACCAGAGGCGTTAGGAGCAAAGATACCAACGATACCACGAGCTCTATCAAATCTGATTAAATTATCTTCTCCATATGAAAACATATTAGAAAACTTAAAATCCTTTGGTGTCCATAGAATATTCTCTGCTATCTTAGAATCATCTATTAAACCATTCATTTGTTTGTTTATATCTGTTATCTGATTTAATTCATCATCTCCCAGCAAATATCTTCTTTCTAAATAATCTCTGATTAATTGGTTCTGAAATGTTTCTTCTTTAACATTACCAACTATGTTTTTATTTAGTTTACTATTCTGTTTAAGTTGACCCATTGTATCAGTTCGTGTAACTGTTACTTCTGCAACTTTAAATATTTTCTTTAATTCTGTAATACGGAGTTTCATTTCTGCTCCTCCTGTATTTGTAAATCGTAATCGTAATCTTGGATTCTTTGGAAGTTTGGTATTAACCTCATCATATACCCATTGTGGTATTTTTCCATCAACCACATCAACAGTTATAAATCCATAATCATTATGAATATGATGTTCGGTAAATGTTCTTGTAGGAATATCCCATAGTAGATATCCATGATTCTCTAACATCTCACCATGATTCTGTTGAACCATAGAACCTGCATATGCAATGTGTTCATATCCTTTACCAAAAGTTTGTCTTTTGTGGATATCTCCTAACATAGCCATATCGAATCCATCAAACATTTCCACTTGGAAGGAATTAGAAGAAACAACATATCCAATATCGGTTTGTGCTTTATTTACCGGTCCATGAAAAAGACAAATTGTATTTTCACCTTCAACATCTTTACCCTTTGGCCAATTCTCTTTATCATCTAATATAGAATATACTACAAAGGTAAGATTGTGAATTGGATACACACCAGTATCTCGTAAATAATGTAAACGTGGATTCTTTAGGTTTTCTATTATTGGAGTCAATACATCCAATCTGTGATTGTTGTTTAAGTTACAATCATGATTACCTGTTATAATAATAGTTTCACGTAATTTTGCACACTCCGTAAAGAACCAAGATATTTCCTGAAGTAACTCTGGACTCATCTCTGTTTTAGCGTGAGCAATATCACCAGCGAGATAAATAACCGAATCTTGGATATCATCTTCTACTACTTGTTTTAAGAATTTTTTGAATACCAATCTGTATTCTTTGTGCCTTTGTAGATTTCTAATATGTAAATCTGCCAAATGATAAACCTTGTTTATAATCATAAACCTTTATTTTTTGATTTTAATTTAATTAAATTAAACTTATTTGTTTTGGTTGTTTATAATTTAATTCATTATAAACAAATTTCTGAGATTTTATTATGTCGTAATTTCTTTCAATGTTACGATGATTTAACATATAATATTCTCGTAATTCATTTTTACTTATTTTATTTATAATATCCAAATTAGATTTGTATTGTTGTACAATCCCCTCTGGTGTGTTTTTTGTTGATAGTTCAAATAAATCAGTTGCCATCCAAAATCCTAAGTCTATAAGATATGCATTTATTCCAGAATTTCCAAGTATCAATGGTATATTGTGTGATAAAAATGGATTCCAAGCCTTTTCACTTAAATGAATTTCCGGTTGATTTACTGTTTCAATTCCGTCTGAACCTATGTGTCTTTCAGTACTACCATGAATAGATGTTTCTAAAATACAACTAACATAACTATTCAGACAATATGGAAATGGTGGTATTTGTGGGTTTACATTCCCCTCCATAGATAGTTCAATTGGAGTATCCAATATGGTAGGTATGTTTTCCTTTTTCCATTTTTTCAAAGGATCACTCAATATTGAGTCATCATATGTTGAACAAAATGCACTATATGCCAAATACGAACTTTTATCTAATCCAATATTATGAGTATATTTAAATACCTCAAATCGTTCTTTTTTATCTACACCGATTATCATATTCATTTTCTTCTCTCGAATATTATGCATAAATGGTCTGATGATTTCTGGTATACTATCAAAGTATGATTCTTTGGAAGCTCGGTATCTATAATAATTAAAATTGTTTCTAACAGAATTATTTTTATTTACCTCAAATCGATTTGAAAAAAAAGTATAATTATTAGTATCGGCATAGGTTTTAAAGTTATCATCATCCACAGCTACCAGTTTTATCCCATATCGTTCACCAAGAGTTGTAAGATAGAATTCGATTGATATTCGATCTTCCATCTCTAGATACATAATATCGAACATAATAACATCCATTGGTTTTGGATTTATTTCTTTAATATGTTGTTCGAATGCATCTTGATATGGAGGTTGTTTTGAATTTAATGTTGCAGATTCTATTGCCTTTTTATCGGAAGATTCCCAATATGTAACATCTTTTGGAGATTTAAAATTGATTAAATCATACCAAGCAACATAACCTCCTTTTTTTATATGATGTGTAATTATATAAATCATAATCCTTTTAATTTTTGTGATATAATATCACTAAATCCTGTTTGTTTGGATTCTTTTAATTTATTATTTACTTCTGTGAATCCCATATCAGCTGCATCTTTACCTGTTGGAATAATATTTTTTGTAGTAATACCTTGATTTTGGAATTGCATTGTATAATGTAAGGCCTGTCCTTGGGCATCTTCATCTAAAAATATATTTATGGATTTTACTCCCTTTTTATATATATTTTCATTTAATTTTTTAGGTATAAATTTACCAAGTATAGGAATTGCATTTCGTTTAACTGCCATTGCATCAAATACACCCTCTACTAAAGTTATAGGCTCATCCCAATTGATTTGGTTTTCAAACATTATAACATTCTTAGAAACAGGTGGATTCTTGTATTTAAATGGTTCATCTGGAAATACAGAACGTGCAATAAAGTAATTAATTCTATTATCCATATCATAAGAAGGAATGATAATACGACCTGCATAGTGTCCTCCATCACAATAACCAATGTTATATCTTCTGATATCTTCTGTACTAAGATTACGTTGTTTTGCGTATTCAGCCACTCTCTTGTATGTAGGATTAAACCCAACAGGCACCTTTAGTAATGATTTAAATTCACTTGGTAATCTCAGTTCTACCTTTTCATCTTCATTGTTATCGGAATATACAATATAATCATCTCCATAAATTTCATATACCTTCTTTAACTTATGTGAACTTACATTGAGTCTTTTTAATAATCGTTGTATTCGTTTTCCCTTTGCATCACATACCCAACAATGCCATTGCTGTGTAGTTAAGTTAATTTGTAATTTTTTCTTATGGTGATGACAAAATGGACAATGATGTGCTTGTTCATCGTTTTTCATTGATGTACCAATCCCTAAAGTATCATTTAATATATTAATAACCTCTTGTCTTTCGTGGTGTGAAAGCATATTTTATCTTTTAATAATACAAATATACGAAATTAAATCCATATATCCAAGTCTTTTCTTGATTATTTTTATATCCAAAGAAAAGTTCATTTATTTTTAAATTAACAAACTATTAGTTTGGGTTTATAAACAAATATACGAAATTAATTTGTAATATCCAAGTCTTTTCTGAAAAACTTTCCTAATAAGTTATCGTTTAATGCTAATTCATCAGCTAATACATTATGTGAAAACTGTTCTTGTAACTCATAATAAGTTAAAGATTTCTTATTTCCACAAAATTTAAGTATTTTTAATTCAAGTCTATCATTAGCCGTTAGATACGGTCTTCCATCCTTATCAAACCAACCACTAACGATTTTGTTTGAGGAACGATAATCTACCCAATTAGATTCTTTGGTAACCATTTCATATCGCTTCATTCTTTTATCAGTTAATGCAGCAGTTTCCTTTTTACCAAACTTTCTCTTACGAGTAGATTGTACTTGTTTTTTACCGATGTAATATTCACCAGTTAATCCATTTGTTATTTTGTATATAAATCCATGTGTGCCTTCTGGCATATCATGTAGTTCGTTAATTATTTTACCTTGGTAAGTCCATGTCATAGTTAAATATTTTGAAATCATCTTGATATCTTTCTTTTACCCAATCGACCATCCACTCTTCTGTAAAGAAGTGTTTATAATAATTTTCTTGATTTAAAGTTGGATGTGTATCGTAAATTGGATTACGGTTAAGATGCGGAATAGTTGAAGTACAATTTATTTTATTTAATATTTGTGTTACATCGTTCCCATAATTTTCATAATGAGCTACGTATGATATTTTTCTGTGTTTCGTCTTTCCCGCATTAATGTAGTAACTTTGGGGGAGAATCCATTGATGAAATGGATTTGCTTTTTTTAAAAACTCACCAAATGAATAATTGTGTGCTTTTTTTCTAAGCTCATGATTGTAAGCGGATGCGATTCGTGTGTACGGATTTCTTACTATTGTAAAAATATAATAATCGGATACATCATCAACCCATCTTATAGAATCATGTCCTGTAATTTGTTGTGTTCCATCTATTCCCCTAATAATGGAAGATAGTGATGTTCCACCTGTTTTGGGTATATGAATAAATGCCCATTTTTCAGAACTATTTATCAGTAAACTCAAATTATTGTTTTATCGTGTAACCGAATCAGAGTATTTTTTCTGGTTTAATGTACCTCCTCTAGCAGTTGCTAAAGCTTTGTCATCCTTATGTAGTTTGTTTCCCATGTCTGCAGATGTAGGAGTTTTATCCTTGCTACTTCCATTTAACTTTGAAAACTCCGAACCTTTGTATATGTCTTCGATTGATGCCATAATTATTTTTATTCAGATACTATTTTTAAACATAAGTCATCATCTCCGAGTGCATCGTAAATATCAGTCCCATCTTCATAAGTATCATATTGAAATACACCTTCTAAATCATTATCTTCAGCATATGATTGAACTTGTTCTAATGTTAGTTCCAAGTTATCTGTTACTATTGATTTGTCTTTAGCTAATAATTGATATAATGCCATAATATTTTTCCTTTTTAATTTTAGTTTTAATTAAACCTTCACATATAAATATAGAAAACTAAATTAAACCGAATTTTTATGTATCTAATCTAACAATAAAGTTCATATCGTAATCTGGTAAATTCTTTATTGGTTGTGGTAATTTTGCTATTGCAATCATATCACCATCTTTATCATATAACCCAATAGTTGTTATATAAGGAGCTAAATATGAACCAGTAGGGTCAGTAGAAGACTTATTATCATAATCATCCCATGAACCACTTATTGATTGATTAAACGAACCACTATAAAATTTATTTTGAGTAATATCATTTACTACTTTTATTTTTTTAGTTCCAGCTGGAATTGAATTGAATACTTCTGTTATTGGAGTATCATAAGAACCACTTAAATCTACATTAACTGCTGAAGGACTTTGTGAGTAATTAAACTCTCCTGCTTTTGCTGTTACTAAAACTTCTAATTCATTAATAGTTTTAGTTGATTTAAAATTCATTGAATAATCAGTAAATGGAGTAATACTATCATTAAATACGACCTGTCCCTCTGAATACATTATATTACCAAATCTTAATTGGTCAATATCCAATCCTCCAAAATCGAGTGCAATTAATGTTTGAATAGTTCCTCGTTCTAAATCTACCCTCATTATATTGATAGTATCCGTATCACCAGCAAAAGTTAATTTAGCTATTCCTACTTCAAAATCAAATGCAGCAACACCAGGTGAAGACCACAATGTTCCTACAAATTCACCATCATCGGTATCACTTAGTACCATTGTACCATTTTCTAAATCAATTGATACAAGAGTATATTCTGGATTTGTAGATGTAATGTTTCCATACCCATCATCACCAAACTCTACATCATTCGTTAAATCTCTCATTATAAGAGATGTTGGTTTTACACCTTCTCCATATTTTTTTTGAGGAATTGAGATAACATATCCTGTTGCACCTAAAATCCTTTCAAAAGAATCACCAATAGTTTCCATTCTACCATGTAAAGTAAATGGGTTTCCAATATCGGTATAGTATTTTGATTTTAACGATTTAAATAAAGGGTAGGTATATAGTTTTTCAATTGTAATACCATCACTTCCGGTAATTTGTTGATAATTCGCAGTTTCTTTATCAAATGATTCACCAATTGTAAATGAACCTGAGATTATAGGATAGTCTGTATTGGTAACAGTCCAAGTTTTATTAACTTGAAATGCTCTGCTGGATACGCTCGATTTTTGTAGTGTCTTTAACATATGGTTTTAACTCCTCTATATAAATATACTAAAACAAAAAACCCCACTTTATAGGTGAGGTTTTTATTTGATTAGGGGGTATTCGTTTTTTAGAAATCTAATTTAACTTTAATTAGAACTTCTTTATCGTATGATTTAGGAATCGGTTGTGATGTTTTAGCCACCGCAATGATTTCATTTGCATCATTTAATAATCCAACTGTTGTGATAAACGTTTTAGGGTCTTTCTCAAATGTTGATTCAGCGAATGAATTATCCGAACCAGTTACAAATGTAGGATTGTTAGAGAAGTTAAATTCTCTGTTCGTTGCTCTTATAAAGTAATGTGAAGTAGAAACATTTTCTGTTCTTCTTGCTTGAAAATCTATACCACCCTTAATAGAGTTGTGTAATAAGAAATGATTTTGTCCTTCACGTGTAGTTCCGTTATAAACAACAGCTCCTGAATTAGAACCGCTATCAATTGATGATCCAACTAATGACTCAACTGCAGTTGGGTTAAGAATTACCAAACCTTGGTCTGGATAAAATAAACCAAAACCTCTACCATTGGAATCAACCATTGTAGATACTGAAGCTTCAGCTTCTGTTCCTAAGTTTAATGAACCACTTACTACATTAAATACTCTACCAGATTTACCTACTGTATCAGAGAATTTCTTTCCGCTATCATCAATAAAAGTATGTGTTCCATTAGAACCACTTAATACTAATGACCAGTTTCCTGCATCCATTTTTTCTTTGTAACGTGCACGAGCTACATTGATTACATAGATATCATCTGAATCATGTGTCCCAGCTGCTGATGAAGAATAAAATGTAAATTTATCATCATCTTGGTCTAATAATATTGATTTGTATTGTGCGTATGTTGCTTTGGATGCTAAAGTAGATGAATCTGATGTTGTTAAATCAACAGAACCACTTGCGTATTTATGTCCATATGCAATTGCGTATTGTACAGCTGCTCCAACATCACTTGTAGGATTCTTATCATATACATTAACATAGTAGTTTTTAGTTGCTTCTGTTTGTGTAGATGATGTGTAGAAGGAAGTCATACTTCCAGTATCTCCACTCCATAGACCAGTTGTTACAACTTCTATTTTTCCATTAACTTGATCGAATTCACCAAATCTTTTATAGATACCATTGGAGATTGAACCTCCCGTTGCACCTAATTTATCACCACCAGATAAATACTGATTGGTGATTTTTAATAATCCGTCTGATGAGAGATTTCCCTGGTTAGCATCTAAATAGTTTGCTAACTCTTGGGATAAATTCACTCCTGCTTGTCCTCTTATGTTTGCCATTTTATTTTATTCTCCGTTTGTTAGCTTGGTTGTATATATTTTATTGTTACTGGAATTGATTGTGAACCACCAGTTTCGTTACCATATACAGTTATTGTTGTTTTTATTGATGCCGTTATATTTGGATTAGGAATGAATACAAAATTTAATCCTGTTTCAATAGATGCGGTTGCTGTTATTTCATCACCTAAAAATGCTGGTGATGAACCTGCTCCTGCTGATAATCCTTCTCCAACGATAGAACCTGCGTTCTTGTTTGCCAATATCATAGTATAACCACTCTGTCCATTACCACTTGGTGAAGTTGTAGGGGAAAGTTGTACTTTACCTGAATTTTGGTTTACACTTATCGATGGGATACCAAATTCTACCTTTGGCATCTTAGTTGTTCCTTTTGGCAATGTTACCAATTTATATCTTAATACTTGTGTTTCATCGGGTGAAGCTTCCGTTATCGGAATTGCTTTGATTGCCGAATCATAATATGCACTTCCTTTTGGATGTGCTGGTTCGTACAATGTGTAATCTACCTCGTCATCACCTAAGGCGAATTTGGAGATATTAAGTCCTTCACCTGCTGCCAACTTCTCTCTACCTTTTTTGGTTAAGATAGCATCGACTGTAATTTCTGCGTTATTTAAATAAGCCATAATGTATTTTTCCTCTTGTTATTCAATATATAAATATAAGGATTTAATAAAATCCTATAATTTATAAATTATTATTTATCAATCTACTTCCAATATTGGTTGACCACTTCCTCTTCCACCAGGATTTACTCTTAATGTATTTGGATTCGTTGTGAACGTTTGAACAGGCGAACCACCATCTAAAGTAGTTAATGATGTTTGTTTTGAACCATTAAAGAAAGAATTTTCCAGTCCTGTTGTTAAATCTGCCACATTTCTGTAATGATATGGTACATACCCATCCAATGGAACTGCACTTATCGTATTACCAACAACAAGAGATCCACTTTGTGAAAATTCTCTAAAGTTTAGTTTTTTACGATATAATGTTTGTGTTACGAACTCTCTACCTTTAGATTCATCATTTGGATCTATGTTTTGTGGAATATCAACGTTATAACTCTCTGTTATAACATCTACTCTTTTTCTTTCTTTTACAAAATTATTATCTTTATCTAATCTTGTTATTATCGTATGTCCGTTTTGTGCATATATTGGAAATCCAGCAACTGTTAGTGAATCTACATCCATACCAATTTGATTGAATACAGTTGAATCAAATTCTCCAGATTGAGAAGTTTCAAATTGTGCATTAACAGTAATTGAAATTCCACCCATATCCGAACCACTATTTACAGTTATAAATCCATATTGGCTTATATCACTACTTGCTACTATTGTACTCGTATATGAATCTTTAGTACCTCCTAATGATGGTGCTATTGACTCTGATACTGTTCCTTCAAAATTATTTTTACCACCACTTAGAACCGTAATATCTGATGTAATTAATGTACCTGATATTCCTTCATTTGTAGATTTTACATTAATATCATTTACATCGATTGTAGATGTATGATTATGTAATGATGCACCAGTAGGTTTTCTATCCACTTTACTTCTTTCAAGTATATGTGGTTCGATTAATATTCCACTTGCCACCTTTGCTCTTGCTGGTACTAGTGATTCTAATACATCAAATAATGATTTATCTATATATCTAACTAATTGTATATATTCTGATAAGTTTAATTGATATCTTTCAAAATAATATTTTCTTAATTTATTTAATTCTGAATATTCTGTGTTATAATCATCAGATGGGTCACCAATATAATCGTCTATTTCAAAACCACCTAATGATTTCATAATATCCATATTAATCTCTTTTATAGGAGAGAAAAATAATCCCAATTTATCCGAATCAAGTGGAGCTTGGTCAAATGATTTTTTAGTAGCCCTACTTTTATATGATAAATCTAATATTTTAGTTTGAGTTTCAAATCTAACTTTATTTCCACTACTAAATCCACTTGATGGTACTTCTGCCGTTACATCTCTATCATATGAAACATATTGATGAGGATATTGTGTTATTGAAGTAAAATTAGATGCAGTTGCAAATGAACTATATGTTGTATCTATTGAAACATTCTTAATAGATGTATCTCCTACCGAACTTCTATCTTTTGGATATTCAAAATCTAATCTGAATATTAAATCTTCAGTAGATGATTTGATGTGATTTCCATTAATAGCTTCTGGTAATAATGTATGATTAGAAATAACAGATTCACTCAAAGGAGCAGACCATAATCTAAATTCATCAATAGAACCAGTTAACGTAGAACCACCAATTGTTAATTCATGTCCAGTTTCCCATCCATTATTACTACTTGGAACTTTCATAGTACTTGATGTACTATTTCTAATTCTTCCTTGCAATCCTTCTTTTAAATAAACATCAATGGTATCTTCACCACTTCCCGTTATTCTGTTAATGGCAATTTGTGTATATTCATCATTAAAGAACGCAACTTGTTCAGTTGAAGAGGATATATAAGTACTACCACTTAATATGTTTAATGTTAATTTAGCAAGTGAACCAGATTCAGGATAATCTACATCCAAACTCCATCCAGCCGTACTTATTAATCTTTGGTCTTTTTTCTGATCTGTATTTAATCTAAATTCTACTGAATCAGGATACTTTTCATTATGAGATTTCCATGGTACTATTATAGAATCACTTCCACTAATATTAATTGCAGATGTTCTATCCTCGTATGTGAATTGTGTAGTTCTATTTCCAGGTTGTGGTCCACCAAACTCCATTATAGTTAATAATGATTGTGGAATACCATAACAACTTAGTGCTGCTGATAACGCCCTTCGTGTACCTTTGTGTTTATGTAAATATGGTAAGTTATTAAGTAATCTTCTCCAAACTTCATTCTGTCTATCTTTACCACTCATCTCAGAGGCAATACTACCATCTGAATTTTTACCAAATGCATACTCCCACAAGAATTGTGATTGTACACCCATATCAGCATCCCAACCAAGAGATTCTAACATATGATAAATCAATTTATCATTAATTCCGTTTTCGAATTTATGTTCTAATTTTTTAGTTTGTTTGATACCATTAATATGTGCCCACAATATATCAAAGTGTTGACCAATCATATCAAAGAATAAAGTAAATGATTGACCTTCTTCATCATTTTGTATATGAGCTGGTAAATTATTAACTAATCTTGATGAATTATCTCCATCATGTATTCTTGAAGTTGTTTTTATACTATTATACCAACTGGTTACGGATGAATCATTCGATTCAGATAATGCACTTCCACCAGCTCCAGGATATGTCAATCCACTTACTGATGAACTTGTATATAAGAACTTTTCAAATGCATCAAATCCTTTTTTAGAATCATTTATTTTATCAAGAGTTCGTTTAGCTTCATTTTTAATAGCAACAGAACTTGTAGCAGAACCAGTAATAGTACTCGATACTCCACTTCCTAAATCAATTGAACTACCAGATACTAATCCATTGTATCTGTTTTCATATGATTGTATTAACTTAACTTTATAATAAAAGTTCTCAACTCGTTCTTCCGCGGAAGAGTATTTTACAAATGAACCCCAATCGATTTCTGAAGTACTACTTTCTTCAAAATAATTACCAGTACCATTTTCTACTAAAGTAAGAGATGATGTTACAAAGTTAATATTTAAATTATCTAAAGAATATTCTGATGAAGAAATAAATTGATTTACAACTTCATTTGAAGTAGTTGATCCACTTGCAATTAAATCATCTAAAATTTGATAACCAATTACATCGTTTGTTTCTAATGCGAAATTAGGAGTAAGTGGTGTACAATGTGTAGATATATCATCAACAATAGTTATTTGATCTATTATAGGGATTGCCTGTAATTTTGATAACCAAATAGTATCGTTAGTATTTACATTTTTAGGAAGTGGTTCATATAGTTTTAATACTAATGTTTTTTCTTCGTTTATTTTTACTTGTTGATTGGTTTGGTTGTTATACTGATACGTTGATAATGTTTCCGTATCAATACCCCATGTAGCTACTAATTTATTATTACCATCCCCTAAATGTAAATAATGAGTTAAGAATGGAGAAATGGAATCTGTAAAAACATCTGTATTAAATCCTTTAGCAAATGCATTTCTTAAATCAGAAATTACATCCGCTCTTCTTAGATTTAAATCACCTACATCAAATGAAATACTTATACGTTCTTCCTTACCATCTGTTTTTGAATCTCCCTCGGTATTGGTAGGAATTAATAATAAATTAAACTGCAATATACCATTAACTTCTAATGGACGTATTTTTGCAAGATTTAATTTATTTAAAATATCACCAACATTAAAAGATGCAACTCCAATTGCAGGAAATTGTCCTAATGATGAAACAGAAGTTTTCTTTCCAGCATATATGTTAATAAAGTTGGTATTAATAGATTGCCATGAAATTTCAAATGGAACGTTTGTTCCTTTAAAATCAGCTCCTACAATGTTTTGTGGATAATTTATAGTAGTAATATCAGGACCAGGTAAATAGGCTTTACTTTCAACTGTTACTGTTATTTTTTCTAAGGTACTACTACCACCCCTATCAGATATTGCCTGTAAATGAACGGTGTAGTTACCTACTCCATTATAGAAATCCGATGTTTTTAATATTAAACTACCATTTGTATCAATTTGTCTTTGTGTATTACCAAGAGTGTAAATTACCTTATCGGCATTAACACTTCTATATGGTATTTTTATAGAATTTGAATCTGATATGTTAAGTTTAACACGAGTAATGTCTGCCTTTATACTTGGTGCATCTGGGGCTTCTTCAACTGCAACCTTAATGGCATTAACTACTATATTGTATTGTCCTCCAGATAGTGGTAAAGTAAATTCCTTTGTTTTAGTAGTTTTATTACTTCGATTATCTGGTGTATTATGTGTAAATGTAGTGGTGTGGGTAAAATCACTAATACCTACACTTATAAATTTTATAAAAGAGTTTCCTTTATTATTATTTGGTGTATATTTTAAGTTAATATCACTTTCATCAATAACAAATCCACTCTCACCCCATGAAGTTTGATATTGTATGATATCATTAGCAGATACATAACCTTCTATATTAACTTTTATTTCAGTTCCACTAACGGGTTCATCATCATCAATAATAACATCATTTAAATCAAACGCTAAAGTAAGTTGTTGGGTTTTAGTTATAGTATCTGTTATTTTATTTATTTGATCTAATACGGGGATTGATACTCCGTTTTTCTCTAATCTAAATTCATAATAATCATACTCAACAAAACCAACAATGGGTTGTTGTCTTTTTACATTAGGCTCAACTCCCCTTGAATACCCCAAGTAGTATGAGTCAACACCCTGTCCTGTATTAAACGAATCGTTGGAATTAAAGTTAATTCCCATTGAATCTTCACCAAAACCTCGGTAAGTATCACTATCATTTCTGATAGGAATTCTATTGTCTGGTTCTATAAAATCATCATCAAATTGTTCAATTAATGGTTTTATTGTTTTAGTGAATTTCTTCTTAGTGGAATATAATTTATATTCATCATTAGAAGTAAATCCACTTTTTATTATCTTAAAATATTTAGGTGTTAATAATTCCTTTCCAGTATAATTGAATATCTTAGCAGGAGTTTTTAAAGTATCCTTACCATTTATAAGAATACTACCACCTTTGTTTGATGTAATATTAACTGATAAATTTCTACTTTCCGATAATATCTTTGTTTCTTTTTTTATATATGTACAACTTCCATTACTAACAGTTGCATTTGGATTATAGTTTGTAGCTGATCTATCCATACAACCACTAATAACTGACACAGTCGTTTTTGTAGAACCACCAGTTCCGCCTCCCCCTCCTCCGCCAGTATTTCTGACAAGTTCATATGAGTCACCATAGTTTCCATCTTCACCACTACCGCCACCTTCTATTTGGTCATAAAAATTTGCTCTAACTGCCATGTATATAAATATCCTTATTTAATATTACTATCTCTCTCGTGGAGGTCTATTTTTTCGTATCACTATATCTCCTCCACCAAGGTAACTTCCACCTTGACCGGTAAATGATGTATTGTCTTCTATCATATCATCCATTTGACCTGATGTTTGTCCTCCTCCGGTTGTTGATCCAACTGATACAATCGGTATTGATACCGGTGGTGGTGGTGTTGGTTTACCAACAACCGGTGGTTTCGGTTTTGGTGGTGGTGGTATTGGTTTAATAACAACAACCGGTGGTATCGGCCTTTTTGGTATTGTAACACAAGGTCCTAACTCAATACATACAATACCAGGTCCTTTTGATATCGAACCTCTTTGTGCACAAATTGTTGTTGTATCACCTGGAAGTAAATTACTTGATGTTTTAGTATTACCAACTGCATCTTTATAAGTTACCGATAAGGGAAAGCTTTCCCTTGTTGTATCATACCATGGGTTGGGTACAGTTTTACCTGCTCCATAATTATTATTATAGCTATCTGTTCCTAATTGATTTTGTCCATAATAATTTGCAATATCGTTATACTCAGGATATGGTTTTGTAAGTAATGGAAGGTTGTTACTATTTTTAACAATATACATACGAGTAGATGCTATTTTATCAGGCTTGGGTACTTCCCTAACATCATTTGTCCATTTAATCGAACCAACATCATGTTTGATATTAAACGAATCATACATCTTTCCGTTAACAGGTGTTTGGATTTGTCCGTTTAATTTCCATTTAATATTTGCAGTTGAAGACCAAATATAATACTTTTTAGATACACTTTCAATTACACCCTCATATTTACAACTTCCATTATCAGAAGTAGCGTTTGGATTGAAATTAAGTGCACTTGAATCAGTACATCCTTCGATTTCTTCTTCCTCAACAATCACTTCCTTATATGTACAACTACCGTCGTTATCTTGAGCCAATGAATTATAATTTTCAGCTTTTGGATCTGTACAACCTCGTACTCGTGCATTTACCTTATCTGGAACAGTAGAAGTGTATATTGAATTAGATGTGGTTGATTTTAAAATTTGACTAACCTTATCAAGTGTAATTTGCTCTTCTTTAGATAATATATTATCTTTCTGTATATCTCGTTTTGGTAAATAGAAATCAATACAATTAATCAAAGATGATTGTGCATCTTGTAATAGTTGTGCTATTGATAAATCAATACAATCTGTTTTATCTCCATTTGGGTTACCATAATTTATATCATTAATACTCCAATTTTTATTTGATGCGTAATAGTTCATAGATTCAATAAACTTTGTTTTGATTCTATGTAATAAAACTTCAAAGCTTTCTATATTGAATTCTTTTTTAATTAAATTAATATAATCAACTCCATCTTTTTCCTTACCTTTGGAAAATAAAAAGTTTTGAAGAATTTCTTCCAATTTCAATCCCTCTATAAAAACATTTACATAATAAATCACATCATCTCTAAACGTTTCGTTTTCAAGAAATACATCCAATCGTTTTTCTAAATCTTTATTTTTCTTTTTAGCTCTATTTGGTAAAACTCTAATTTCTGTTCTTGATGGTGAAATTTCATGTATCCATAAATTATCACCTTCAATTGAATCAACACCCACTCTTCTGTTTAAAAGAGTTACTTGTGTTTTAAATATTCCGTTTGAATACCCAGCTTCTCTAATTAATTTTTCAATATCTACTATAAATTCGGTTGTTCCGTTTTTCTTTTTTGTTTGGGAATTATCTGATATTATAAAATATTCAGATATATTAACATCATCAATATAAATGTATCGTACCAATTTACCATCATCCCCTTGTGGTAGTTGGTTTTCACTTGAATCAAATAAAATAAATTCGATCATATCAGAACAACCCAACCCAAAGTTAGATTTAGATATTTCTTTTTCAAATACCTTTCTATCCTCAGAGTCAACCTTGTACCCTTTTCTATCGATTATGTCTTTAAATCCTTTTATAGCCATTTCTTATCCTTTATTTTTTCTAATCTTCCAAGTAAGTCCTTCTTGTTTTAAGTTACCAGTACCATCTTCAAACTCAACTTCTATTTTAAATTTACCGGTATAATCTCTGGCTTTGTTTCCCCAACGCTTTGGTTTTGGATTGTTCTTACCTCCGATTGATTTTCTAAAGAAAAATGGTATTTCTTGAGTTGCACCCTGTTCAATGTTAGCATTAGCGGATGGTTTCAATGATGAATCAGAACCAAATCCCATTATAGGACCTATTCCACCAGCATCGGTAACTGTTAGTTTAACTTTAGTTATTTTTTTACCATCATCTCTAAGATTTTGTATTTTTATAAAACCACCCTTTCCACTTTGTGGATTTTTCCTAGAAGTTGTCCATGAAGCATCAAACCCAGTCCAATCAGCTGGTTTATCTTTTATAACTCCCCAATATGCTTCATTACCTGTAAATGGTGTTAAACCACTTGCTGCAGCTGCTGTTTCTGCGGCAACTCCCGATACTTGACTTGTAAGTTGGTTAGTAATTGCTTTCTGAACTTCTAAAAGTTGTTGTAATGTTTTCTTTTGTGCCTGTAATCCTCGGACTTGTGCATTTAGAGAAACCCTCTCTACTCCCTCCTTACTACCTGCTATAACTGCGTTTTGAAAATCAGATAATAATGTAGTAAATCTGTTATTCGCAACTTGTGTTTCATTTTGAGCAGAAGCTTCTTGTAATTTTGCCAAATCCAATTGAACTTCCAATTCTGCAATTCTACTTTTTAAACTTTCTATTTCAGAAAGAGCAGTATTCCATTTCTGTCTAAAATCTTCTGAAACTTTTACCAATGCTTCGTACTTAGCTAAAAGATCATTATATATTTTTTGTTTAACAAAAGGTCCTTTTTCAGGCTTCTTCTTTTTTATTAACTCATCGACTTTTACATCTAAGGATTTTTTTAGTTCTTCTTCATTATATTTTGGCTTTTCTATATAACCAGAAGTTTCTCCACTAAACTTAGTTTGATTATCATCGTATTCTAACGTTTCTCCATCATCAACCCAATCTGATTTATATCTTGGGGAAATTTGCTTTCCCTTGATTGGTCTATCATTCCACTTTATTGGTGGTGGGACATCTCTAAACGGTCTAACTTGTTTGTTATTTTTTTTACGTACAAGAATACCACCTGTTTTTTTATCCCTTTGTATTCCTTTAGAACCTTTCTTAGCAAGTTGCTCTGTTCTAATCTCATCTCGGCGCGGAGGCAATCCACCCTTCATTAAGTCTTGCTTAGGTTTATCAGGAGACTTTTTGAAAAGTTCTCCTACTTTAAAATCTTCAGGTTTAGCTGCCATGTTATAATTCTACGGTGAATGTTAAATCCTTGTCTTCAAAGTATTCAACTACACCATTTCTATTTATTTTTGTTTCAATATAGTAATCTCTATTGATTTCCCAATTTGTTAAATTTAATTTAAAGAAGTGTCCGTTTGCATCACAACTAATTTTAGTATAGTCATCATCGAATGGAATTACCACTTCACCAGTTACTACATCTTTAATTTGATAGTATGTAGTTGTAGGTAAATATTTAACATCTCTATAAGAATATGTGTTGGTGTAAGTTTTAAGAGGATATTTTTCTCTTGCGAAAACTCTAATTGTAGGTTTACTTCCCCTCTTATACGAAGTTTTTAATCTTTTAAACGTTACATGAATATCATCCGATGCAAGTTCTGTAAGAGAACCTGTTGTATAAGTTGAATCATCCCAACCAATTCTTATTTTAGGTTGGTAAATTGTATTTGTTTCTTTTGAAAAGAACTTCAATTGTCCATAATCAGTAGTATCATTCTCTTTCTCAGAATCATGTTTCAATATTAATCCATTATTTGGAATTGAACCAGATACCCAATCTTGAACTGTATTTAATACATTCATTGATATATCAGATGATGAATAAGAAAATGTCTGTGATGCCGATGAACCAGTTAACCACATTCCTCCTTTACCATTGTGTGAACCTGAACTTTCTAATGAAGCCGAACCGATTAACCAATTTGATAAAGTTGTTCTTTTATTCCAACTACATCCCTCAATTGATATCACATCAAATCGAGTTCCAATTCCAACATCCCATGATTGGGAAACAGGATGAGCATGAAGTGTATAATCTGTTGGGGATTCAATTGATTCACATTCTCTAATAATAAGTTCAGCAGAATGTACAGAAATATCTCCACTTGCATTTGAAGCAGATATTTCATTTGTATTAAATTGAATTAAAGAACGAGAAATATCCTTTAAGTTACCATAATACGTTTTAGTTATTTCCAATACCTCATCCCTACCTGTATTTTGGGTAGGTTGTTGTAAATAAATTGTTGAATCTTTTGATGCTGTTACGAAATAATACATTATATAACCCTCCCTTTTAAATCTTTGTTTGGATACTTCACTTCAAATATAGATGGATCTAAAGATGGATAAACCATTTTACCTTTAGTTGCATCTGATATATTATATGAGTGTTCTGAGTAGTTTCCTAAACACTTGTTAATAATTTCACATTTTGGTACAGACTGAACTCCCTCGATACCTGCGATTAATAATTCTATTTCCGATATATTGATTGCCATGTTAAACGTCCAATTATCTATATTAAAGTATTTTGCTAATTCTTGTTGAACTTTAACCAACACCTCTCTTTTGTTATATCCACCATAAACTCGGATTTCAAAATCACATCCAATGTTTATAACAAATCCATCTATTAAATTAACACCATCCGTTAACATTCTGTATTCGCTAATATATGTTTTTAAGTTTTCTTTAACTGCTTGATTTAAAGTAGATAACGTTTTTTCTGAATTGTATCCAAGTATGTATAAATTAATTGCAAATGGATTATTCTTTTCAGATGTATTTGATTTCTTACCACCTAAAAATCGTGTTACTTCATCTTTTATTTCTTGTTCTGTTCGTTTAGTATCACCTAATTTTTGAACTAATCCTGTAAACTCATTAAGTGAAGTTTGATTGGCTAATATAGAAGCTGGAGAATTATTATCCAACTCACCATCTGGTGCACAATAAGCTTTAGCGATACCACCATATTTTGCTGGTAATGATAATGCTCTTACTTGATAATCTTTACGAGTTACTGCTCTATTTTGTGAACCAAAGTTTGCTAATGCATTTTCTCTAATTTCTTCAATCGTATCTGCACCCTTACCACCAGTTCCTGTTTCTTCATTATCAACAGCAACAGAATTTTTGGATACTCTATAAAGAGCCTTTTCTGCTTCTTGGAAAGATGAAATATCATCATCAAATGAAATTGTTTCAAGATTATTTAATTCACCTACACCTACATTTGATTTTACTCCACCACCAACTAAATAAGATATAGTAAATTCTCCTGTTGGAGCTTGACCATATGATTTTGTTTTTAGAAAGTTTGAAGGATCAAATGATGCACCCATTTTATCAATAGAAGAGTTTAATCCCAATCCTACATTTTTAAAGCTAGGTATTAGAGTTTCATCTCCTTTTGAAGAATTACCTGCACCGAATACAAGTGATGTTGTATTATCATCATTTATTTTAGTTGTAAATCTCCTTGATGTTTTTAAAACTTTAAGAACATTTGGTACAGATTCTTTGAATTGAGCCAAATCTTTATCTGTTTGTTCTGAGTTTGCATAATCAACGTAAACCATTTCTTGTGCTAAGTAAGGAACTTGATACCACTTATTTCCATTAGAATCTCTAACATCATAAATATCAATTACATTATTATCTCCTAATTGTATTTTAGAAAATTGTTCAGGAGAATTACCAAAAGTATAATTAATTGTTTTTAGTTCAGCAGACATTGCATTTACATATTTTTTTAATAAATATGTTGTTGGTGTTCCTTCGTTACTTTCGTAAATTGAAATTTCTCTGTCATCTTCTACCGAAAAATCAAGTAGTTCTGTACTTCTAAATCGTGTTCCTGAATTTGATGATACTACTACCATTCCTTCTTTGATTCTCAAACAATAATCCAAATCTGCTCTTACTTCATCTCCAGTTCCAATTGATGGTACGGTTTGATATACTGCCAATCTTACAATTGATGGTGAAGTTACTTTTGGCTTATATCCAAGATATTCTGCCAATGCAACTACATTCTGTTTATCTTCAGAATATAACATTAATGATTCTTTTAATGTATCATCTGTGTAATATGAAAGAACATCACCAAGATAAGATGCCATTTCAATGAACATCATTCCAGGAGAGGCTTCGTTGAAATCAGAATAAGTTTGAGGGAAATATGTTTTTGCGTACTGGATTAGATTTTCTCTAAATCCAGAGAAATCTTTATTAAGGTACTTTATGTCCCTACCTTGATTCGATTTTTTTGTTGAACTATTTAATGCCATTTTTTTATCCTCTTACCGTAAATGTTAATTCTTGTGATTCAAATTGACCACCTACTGAAAACTTTAAATGAATTCCAGCAGTATTTTTATCTTTCATTTCATCCGTCATATCTACTACAATTTCATCAATATCAATATATGGTAACCAGAAGTTAACACTATCCGTTATTAGTGATTCAAGTTGTATTTCTAAATCATCTGTTATTTGTTCAAATAATAGCTCTTGTAATCCTGTACCAAAATCTGGTTGTAGAATTCGTTCACCCTTATTAGTTAATAGTAAATTTTTTAAATTACTTTTTGCTTGTTCAAATGAAGAAAATGCCTGGTCAAAGTAACCACCATTTCCTCTTTGTACTGGCAAAGTAATTCCATACGCGGAGTTAGAAAACTCTTCGGTATCTTTTACTATTTTCTTATCAAGAATGTAAGCCATTTATTTATTCCTTATTTTATCTCTTAAACTTTTTAACAAGTTCAGAGTTATCTCTATTTAATATTCTATCTAAACCAGGTAATCCAGTCTGAACTCCTAATCCAGTTTTACTTGGAGTAGATGCCATTTGTTGATATCCCATTTTGTGGGCCATTTGAGCTCTTAATGCATCTGTTCCACCTGCTCCTAAAGATGTTCCCATACTAACTGTTTGGTCAATATCCGGTTCTGCATCCATATAAGAAGGTATGTGAGTATTTTCTTGAACTATTGGTTGTTGTGTTTGTTGTGGTAAACTATCTAATACAGATGCCCCACCACCTTGGCCACTTCTCTGTGCTTTAGAAAAGGGAGTTGTTTGATTTAATACTTGATTTAATACTGCGTTCTTTGAGAATGTTCTCTGTGGTGCTTGTGTGTTTTCTTGTATTGGTACAATAGTTGCTGATTGTTCTTCTCTAAGAATTTCATTAGCCATATCAAATGGATCCTGTGTTTTTTTCTTTAGTACCTTTTTTGATGTCTTTGTAACTTCCAATAATCTTTTACTAACTTCCGCTTCTAAGATTTTAGGAAATGTTTTAGACAAAAATAGCTCTTGCTTTTTAGCAACCTCTACTTCAACGAGTGCCTTTATTACTTTAATTAATTGTTTGTTATTCATTTCTAATTCTTGTTATCTTACTATAAATATATCTTTGTTGATTTTATGGTTCGTATTCACACTAATAGTAACATTTGATTCCCATCTCGTATTTTTTATTTATCATAGTCATTTTCTTTTTACGATTAGTTCCAGTACGTTTACAAGTGATATGTAACCATATACTATTACCATGTTCAAATATAAATTGGTCAAATGGGAGTGTTTCCACAATCCATTTAGAGATTGGTAAATAATCTCTTGGCCCAAGTCCTGTGAATTGAATATCTATTGCTTCACCAATCTCATGCTGAGAGACCCTACCTACTAAACTTGGTGTTCCTCGGAAAGCTGAATTGATTACTACATTTGGATATTTTGCTAGTATTGGCTCTACTATATTTACCGCTACGTGTTTTAAGTTACACACAATATCATCAACAGTAAGACCATGTGCTGCTTTTATCTTATGTGGGAACGTAACATCCAATGATAAAGAACGAACTTTTAAATTGGGTGATAACTCGGCCTCATAGTTTAATCCTACTCCACATTGTGAAGGTATTGCTTCTGCAGCATTTTCTGAAGGAGTTATTTCATCAGGAGTATCTGATAAATCTGGTGATACATCAGGAGCAGATTGTCTTTGAATCGCTGCTAATGTTGAGTTTTTTTCTTCACCATCATCTGTAAGTATTTCGGTTCCTGTTGCTGCAACAACCGCAGCTGCACCAGCTACGGTGTTGTTGTTATCAGGAATAATTTCTAATAATTCTTCTACCGTAAGAAGGAGTGTATCTATAATACTCAAATCAATTGGTGGATTAACTACTGGTTTCGGTACACTAGGTCCTGCTGGTGGAACTGTAAACCCAGTCCATGTTAATACACCTGGTGCAACGAATGGTGGTGCACCTGGATATAATGATGTTGTCATATATAATCCTTGTATGGTTGGTACATGAGACATCATGGATGCTATTAATCTATCTAAAAACAATCCACTATCATCAACGGGACTAAGTGGTCCAACTGGTGTCCAAGTTCCAGGTGAAGTTGTTATAGCTGCGGTTGTTGTTATATTTAACATAGAACCTGGAGCTGGAATTATTGGTGGTATTCCTGTTACTAAAGTTGCACCGGTCCAATAACCTAATACACCCTTTCCTATATCATCGGCAAAAACATGCTTTCCTTTTTGTTTTGAAAGTGCAGTTGTACACGCAAGAGTAACTAAAGTTTCCATCAAAGCAATGTTTGGTGTTTGTATAGGGATATTGTTTATTGTCTGTAAACCTCTCCTAATACACATATCATATTCTTGTGTAATCTTTTTTGCAAATTCAGGGAAGGCTTTAATCCCATCTTGATTTTTCATATAACCTAACATGCTTTGTTTGAATATTGCGAAAGACATGAGTTATTCTGTATAATTAAGAGTGGATAGGAATGTACTCAATTTGGATTTGATTGTATTAAAATCTCCACGATTGTTTGGTCCCATCATTGTAGGTCCTGCTGGTGTTGAGAATATTTGAGCATTTATAGCATCTATTAATTGTTCCATCAAATCAAGTAGAGTTTCACCTCGTACTAATGGCTCATCGGTGGACTCTGTATTTAAGTAGATTTCTCCAGCTCCACCGAGAATAAAAGTGTTATTATCATTTGTAGTAATTCTAACATCACCATTGAAATCCATCTCCGCTCCATCTAATCCATTATCTATTGTAAGTTTACCATCTGATATAAATGAATAGTTTCCTTTAGAGTAAAATAACATTTCAGAATCCTTGGATGATAATATAATTCTACCACTATTAATAAGAACTTGATCAGTTCCTTTTAATTCAGGTTCTTCTGCATATATTGGAGTAGTCTCCATTGGAGTGTCAATCTGACCAGGAGTAAATTCTAATAAATGTTCTCCACTTGCCATTACAATAGTTGAACCATCATCTACTATATCTTCAAGTAAGAATTCTTGTTCTTTTAATTCATCTAAAGATTTATCACCTTGTCTGTTTCTTATTATAATGGTTGGTGCTAAAACATTATCAACATTATTATAACCACTAAAACGAATTGATTGTCCAAAACGAGATTGTATAACTTTATCTCCTTCGTGAAATTGTAATGGATTTATTTGAGTAGCTTCAAAATATTCATTTTTAGGATCATCATCTGTTCCTGATGCTGAAGAGTTTGGTGTACCTGTTTGAGATGTAGTTGAATAATCATCAGATTTTCCTGATGGTGGTTTTTCCTTATCCGGATTAATCAAACTATTTGGATTACTTTTTGCTGAGTTACTGTTAATATCAGAACTTGGCATTCTTTTATAAACATACTTACCACTTGAAAGTCTAACCAATTCAACAGTTTCCCCAATTAATGGTAACTCTATACTTGCAACATCCATCGGCCGTATGAATTTCAAATCTGCTAATGAAGTTGTATTATCATCCATTCTACGTATTTTTGCAGAACCAATTTTTCCAGTATTTTTAGGTCCGAATACTTCAGAGGAAATACCATGTGATGTTACGGCAGGATGATTTTCATCGAGAATAATATCTAGGACGAGACCAGATAATACTTCACTTCTGGTTTGGTTACTTCTACCCGATATATTTCCTGCTTGACTTAATCTACTCATTCTTACCTACTTTTAGTTTTAGTTCCTCTACTTCATTAGTAATATCATCAAGTTTTATATCATGTTCATTACTAACTTCTGAAATAGTTTGATCTAATTCTTTTAGTAATTGTTCTTTTTCATCGTTTGATAAAAACCCACTATCTCCTTCTGATTTTTGATTGTTTCCAATAATCCTTTGGGCTATTGCTGCCATTTTAATAAGTGCATCATCATTACGAACAGATGAATCAATTAAATCTCGTATAATCGGTCCCATTGCCATCATATCTTGAGAATGACGGACAAGTTTTCTCATCTCAGCAATCAATTCTGATATTCGTAACTTCTTTGTTTGTTGGTTGTCGTAGATATCCTTAAATAACCCACCAAGGCTTTTACCTGGAAATAATTCGAATTCTGTACTCATGATTTTACCATATTATCTTGTATATAAATATGATAAACAAAAAAACCTCACTTTTTAAGGTGAGGTTCTCTTTTAATGTACATTGGTAAAAAGCGTATATTATGCTTTCTTTTTCATGATGTGGTATATAACTCCAGCTCCTACTAAACCTAGTAAGCCTTCATTACTTAATGAACCAATAATACCCATAATGTTATCCACTACTGATATTTCAGGCCAAAAAGGAATCGATGCACCTTTGAATAATACTTCAAGTACTACTCCAAGAGCAATGATACTGATACCGATTTCTGTTAGTGATTTTGCCCAATCACCGATTTTGTTTAGAAATTCCATATTGTTGTTCTCCTTTGTTTTTTGTTAGAATTGTATAACCTCTTCCTTATTCAAAACATCGGACATGTCTAGAATAACTATGGTATATACAATGAAAAAAGTTCCAATATATATTCAATACCCAATTAGAGAAGTGTATGAGGGGTTTATATATTTATGTATAAAAAAACCCCACGAAAGTAGGGTTGTTTTGCTAACCACTTTATTATACGATTAGAGATTTTCGAGGGAATTTATAACCTATTATTAGTATCCTCTATCTTACAATAAGTATTATAATATTTTCTTTTTA